>Ga0213833_1000186_pt1 | contig 98253 bp, 99 predicted proteins | sample SWATP21_FD_160575 | JGI IMG/M metagenome (GOLD analysis project Ga0213833, IMG submission 160575) | Coastal seawater microbial communities from Marineland, Florida, United States - SWA TP2 #1 | ecosystem: Environmental > Aquatic > Marine > Coastal | place: USA: Florida | collected 2016-08-14
CATCTATACGACGCCGGTCTGGTCGCCGCGGGGCGATCTGATCGCCTTCACCAAGCAGAGCGGCGGGACCTTCTCGCTGGGCGTGGTGCGCGCTGACGGTTCGGGCATCGAGCGCATCCTGTTCGAGGGTTATTTTGTCGATACGCCGGCCTGGTCGCCGAACGGGCGTGTCTTGCTGTTCACGCGCGGGGAACCGCGCTCGGACGGTACGCGTTACGAAATCTGGAGTATCGATCTGGCGGGATTCAATCTGCGGCGGCTGGCAACGGGCGGAATGGCCTCCGACCCGGCGTGGTCGCCCTTGATCGAGTAATCGGTTTCCGCTTAACGTCTTCGCCGAGCGGCGCCAGTTGGGGGAGCCGCAGGCGCAAACCGTGTCACGCGTGTCGTGAAGAGAGTAGGCCAGTGCCCATTTCGGGGCTGGCCGGATGAGGGTGTAACATCATGAAAATCAAACTGCTTGCCATTGCAGCGCTCGGCGCTTTCGCGACCGCTTGCGCATCGACCCCGCCGGCGGACGATACCACGCCGGTCGAGCCGCCGCGCTCGGTCGAGCCGGCCGATACCGGGTCCAACCAGCCTGCCGGCCCGATCCCGGGCACGACGGAGCATTTCGTTCAGACGGCGGGCGACCGCGTCTTCTTCGACCTGGACCGCAACGATCTTTCGGCTGAAGGCCGCGAGACCCTGCGCCGCCAGGCCGCCTGGCTTGCCAGCTATCCGGATGCCCGCATCCTGATCGCCGGCAATTGCGACGAGCGCGGCACGCGCGAGTACAACCTGGCTCTGGGCGCCCGTCGCGCCAATGCAGCCCGCTCCTATCTGGTCAGCCAGGGCGTCGATCCGTCCCGCATTTCCACGACGTCCTACGGCAAGGAACGTCCGAGCTGCACGCAGTCGGGCGAACGTTGCTGGGCGATCAACCGTAATGCGACCACCTCGATCGTCGGCAGCAGCTACACCAACTAGGTGACGCGCTGACCGCAAGCATTCCGGCGCCCGCGGCAGATCCTGTCGCGGGCGTCTGCTTGTCCGGGGCCGCAGACCGTCCCGGACGCCGTAATTTTGCCGCGCTCGTCATTATGGTGCCTTCCATGATCAAGACACTCTGCCTGTCCGCCCTGTCTGCCGCCCTTCTGGTTGCGGCGCCCGCCCATTCCCAGTCCCGCCGCGAACTGGCCGAACGGCTCGATGCCGTGGAAGCCCGGATCGCCGAGGTCGAGACCTCGTCGATGGCCGGCGACCCGGTTGCCGAAACACTGCTGCGCCGGCTCGACGAGCTGGACTACCAGATGCGCGAGCTGACCAGCGAAACCGAACGGCTGAACTTCGAGAACCGCCAGCTGCGCAGTCAGGTGGAAGCGTTGCAGGCCCAGCTCGACCGCCGCGGTCGCGTGCCCGGCGGGTATGACGGCATGGATGGCGGTCCTGATGCTGCGGGCGCCGAGGGCGTCGACCGCGGCGATCTCGATGAAGACACCGTGGCCTGGATGAGCGAAGGCCTGGACGAGGCCGGTCAAAGCGGCCGCGACATCGCCGTGGTCGATCCTGACGATCCCTATGCCGAAGCCCGCGCCGAGGCGACGGGCGTGCTGGGTGCGCCGACGCGCCGTCCGGCTGGCGAGCCGTCCAGCGACACACGTGCGCCTGCCGCGCCGGATCCGGAAGCGCTGTATGGCGATGCCCGCGACAAGCTGCTGGAAGGCGATTTCGGCGGTGCCCAGGTCGATTTCGAGCAGTTCGTGAACGCCTATCCCGATCACGCCCGCACCGGCGAGGCCTGGTACTGGCTGGGCGAGACCTTCTTCGTGCGTTCCGACTTCACCGGCGCGGCCGACGCCTATATCGCGGCGCTGCGGACCGAGCCGAATGGCGAAAAGGCGCCCGACGCCCTGGTGCGTCTGGCCGCCTCGCTGAACGGCATGGGCCGGCGGGCGGATGCCTGCGGCACGCTGGAGCGGTTCGACAGCCAATTCCCTAACGCATCTGCGGCCTCGCGCGCCCGGGCCTCCCGCGAGGCGGTTCGCGCCGGCTGCTGATACAGCGTGGCGGGCGATCCGGCGGACGCGGCTGGCGACTGGCTCGACCGGCATGCGCCGCCCGGGCCGCTGGCGATCGCCTGTTCCGGCGGCAGCGACTCGCTGGCCCTCCTGCTGGCGGCGAGCCGCTGGGCGGGACGGGCCGGCCGCACGCTTCACATCCTGACGGTCGATCATGGCCTGCGCCGCGAAAGCGCCGAAGAGGCGAATTTCGTCATCCGCCGCGCCGAAGCGCTGGGGCATAAGGCACGGTGTCTCGTCTGGACCGGACCCAAACCGGCCAGCGGTCTCCAGCAAGCTGCCCGCCAGGCCCGCCATCATCTTCTGGCCCGGGCCTGCAGGGATGCCGGGGCGAGGGGGCTCCTCCTCGCCCATACGCTCGACGACCAGATCGAAACCCTCGCCATGCGGCTTGCGGCCGGTGGCGGCTGGCGCGGGGCTGCGGCCATGCGCCCGGTGGCACCGTCTCCGGTCTGGCCGGACGGGCGGGATGTCATTCTGTGCCGCCCGCTGCTCGCAATGCGCCGGCAGGCGCTGAGAGACTGGCTGACCGGGCAGGGCGAGCGCTGGATCGACGATCCGTCCAATGCCGACACCCGTTACACGCGCGTACGCATCCGCCAGCATCTTGCGGCTCTGGAAGCGGCCGGTCTCGACATTTCCCGGCTGGCGCAGCTGGCGGGCGACCTTTCCGGCTTGCGCGATGCCGAACTGCGAACCGCGGCCCGTCTCGCGGCTCAAGCCTGCGAGCTTTTGCCCTGGGGCGGGATGAGGATCGATCCGGGCGCTCTCGACGCAGCGGCACCGGTGATCCGCCGGGCCGTGCTGGAAGCCGCCGTGCTGGCCGTTTCCGGCCGGGAAAGCCTGCCGGGCCGCCACGCGGTCGACCGGCTGTCTTCGGCGCTGGCCGCGGGAAAGCGAGCGACAGCCGGCGGGGTCATGCTGGCGCCCTGGCAGGGGCGCACCTGGCTGGTGCGCGATCCGGGTGCCGCTACCGGCCGGGTCGACCGGCCGGGCACTGGCAGTCTCGATGCCGACGGTGTCTGGGACGGCCGTTTCGTTGTCACAGGCCTCAGCGCCGGGCTGAATGCCGGAACGCTGGGCCGGACATATGATGGCCTTGATCGGCGTGATATACTCGACGCAATCCCCGGCTTTGCCCGGCCGGGCCTTCTGGCCGTGCGCGAAGGCGGACTTGAAGAGGGTAATGTCGTCGCGGTGGCGGGCGTGCCGGGCAGCCAGGACCGCCGAGTGCAGATCGAACCGCTCCAGGCGCACAGATTTTGCACCCGGCTTCTATCGGCCGCTCCGGCGGTATGGTTTGATACAGATTGACGCAGCGGCGGGTTACCTGGCCTTCAGGCTCCGGACCGATCGCGCTTTTCCACCGCGGCACCGGCTGGCAAGATGGCTCCGCAATGCCCATATATCGGTCGTGTACGGCCGAAACTTGAACGGAACTGACGCATGCAAATGAGAAATCTCGCGATCTGGGCCCTGGTCTTCGTGCTGCTGCTGGCGCTGTTCCAGCTGCTGCAGAATTCCTCCGACCCCGCGACGCCTTCCAGCGAGGTCACCTATTCGCAATTCCTCAACCGTGTGGAACGCGACGAGATTTCCCAGGCGACCATCCAGGGCGACACGATCCGGGCGCAGACCGCGACCGGCCAGACGATCATCGCCACCCTGCCGCCGCAGGACAATGACACCGTACGCATCCTGCGCGAGAACGATGTCGATATCCGTGTGCAGGAAGAGAACCGGGACGGCAATTTCCTGGTGACCATGCTGATCAACTGGTTCCCCTTCCTGCTGCTGATCGGGGTGTGGATCTTCTTCATGCGCCAGATGCAGGGCGGCGGACGCGGCGGCGCCATGGGCTTCGGAAAGTCCAAGGCGCGCCTTCTGACCGAGCATCACGGCCGCAAGACCTTCGACGATGTCGCCGGTGTCGACGAGGCGAAGGACGAGCTGCAGGAAGTCGTCGAATACCTGAAGGACCCGTCGAAATTCCAGCGCCTGGGCGGCAAGATTCCGAAAGGTGCGCTGCTGGTCGGCCCTCCGGGTACCGGTAAGACGCTGCTTGCCCGCGCTGTCGCCGGCGAAGCCAACGTCCCCTTCTTCACCATTTCCGGTTCGGACTTCGTGGAAATGTTCGTCGGTGTCGGCGCGTCCCGCGTGCGCGACATGTTCGAGCAGGCCAAGAAGAACGCGCCCTGCATCATCTTCATCGACGAGATCGACGCCGTCGGCCGTTCGCGCGGCGCCGGCCTGGGCGGTGGCAATGACGAGCGTGAGCAGACGCTGAACCAGCTTCTGGTCGAGATGGACGGGTTCGAGTCGAATGAAGGCATCATCCTGATCGCCGCGACCAACCGTCCCGACGTGCTCGACCCGGCGCTCCTGCGTCCGGGCCGTTTCGACCGGCAGGTCGTGGTGCCCAATCCGGACATCACGGGCCGCGAGAAGATCGTGAAAGTCCACATGCGCGACGTGCCGCTGGCCTCCGATGTGGATCCCAAGACGATTGCGCGCGGTACGCCGGGCTTCTCCGGCGCCGACCTCGCCAATCTGGTGAACGAGGCCGCGTTGCTGGCCGCACGCCGCAACAAGCGCCTTGTCTCCATGCAGGAGTTCGAGGACGCCAAGGACAAGGTCATGATGGGGCCGGAACGCCGCTCCATGGTCATGTCCGAAAAGGAAAAGCAGCTGACTGCCTATCACGAGTCCGGTCACGCCATCGTGGCGCTGAACGTGCCGGCGGCCGACCCGGTCCACAAGGCGACGATCATCCCGCGCGGCCGCGCGCTGGGCATGGTCATGCAGCTGCCGGAAGGCGACAAGATGTCGATGACGCACGAGGAGATGACCTCGCGTCTCGCCATCATGATGGGCGGCCGCGTTGCCGAGGAAATGAAGTTCGGCAAGGAGAAGGTGACGTCCGGTGCGGCGTCCGACATCCAGCAGGCGACCCGTCTGGCCAAGGCCATGGTCACCCAGTGGGGCTTCTCCGACGAGCTGGGTCCGATCGACTATGCCGACAATCAGGGCGAGGTCTTCCTGGGTCAGCAGCTGGTGCAGAGCAAGTCGGTCTCCGGCACCACGGCCCGCAAGATCGAGGAAGAGGTTCGCGGTCTTGTCCAGGCCGGCATGGATGAGGCGCGCCGCATCCTGACCGAGAAGCGCAAGGACTGGGAGACCCTGTCCGAAGGGCTGCTGGAATACGAGACCCTCTCCGGTGCCGAGATCAACGACCTGCTGAACGGCAAGCCGCCGAGCCGCCCGGAAGACGATCCGACCCCGCCGCCCAGCGCGCCGACCAGCGCCGTGCCGACGACGGATGAAGGTCCGGAAACCGGACCGGAACCGCAGGGCGCCTGATCGCTACTGTGTGAACGAAAAACGGAAAGCCCGGACCCGCAAGGTTCCGGGCTTTTTCTTGCCCGAACCGAGAAATCACGCATAAGTCGTTCACGGGATGGCTTCGACCGGAGGGCGCATCATGCGGATCGGTATTCTGGCAATCGGCGCGAGCGCATCGCTCCTGGCGGCATGTTCACATGTGGACGACCAATCGGTGGCGGCCGCGCCCGCTGAAATTCTCACCTCGTATGCTGTGGGGCTCGAGGCCCAGTTCGAGGGCGAGCGTCTGACCCGCCGGCACGAGACCGAGTTCCGCACCGCGGTTGGCAGCGACCAGGTCTTTTTCACCTTTTTCGAGGACGTGCCTGCAGGCTTTTTCGATTTGTCGGACATGGACAGCGAAACGCCGCGCACGCTGATGGTCGGCGTGCAGCCCTCGCTGCTGGAGACGGGTGAGGTTCTCTACCGCGTCCATCTCGCCTTCCAGGACGACACCGGGGAGACCCCGTTCGGTCTTGCCGCGGCGCCGGAACTGCGTGTCGCCATGGGCGAGACCGCGAGCGTGCATCTCGGGCACGACGCCGGCGAGATCTATTCCACCTTCACGATCGATGTGAGTTCGCAGCCGGCGGTGGACTGACATCGCGCCAACGGCTCCGCACGCGCCGGGCGCCGGAGGTTGGGGCATTGCAGACGACCCGCCGGGGGTATCTGGTACTTAATATGGGCACGCGAAGTCCCGGAGGATCGTCTGCAACCCGGTGAAGCGGATTAAGACGCGGGACGATCGCTTCCCGCGTCAGCGCCACCCGGTCCTGCCCGCCTGTGCACCGGCGTCACCGGACCTTAGAGGCAGTATAGGCGAGGCTGAGGGGGCGGGGATAAGTCGCTGGATATCCCCGGTGACGTCCGGTGCGGGTTTTGTGCGTGATCGCATTTTCGAACCGCAGAACCGGTTCCCACTTTTGCTGAAAATGCCGGTCCTTGGCGGTCGCATTTTCGAACCGCAAAACCGGTGCCCACTTTTGCTGAAAATGCTCTAGGCCAGCCGGTCGAGGATCGGACAGTCCGGCCGGTCGTCGCCGCGGCAGGCGGTGACCAGATGCGCCAGCTCGTCACGCAGGGCAGCCAGCTGGCGCTGCTTCTCCTCGATCTCCTCGAGATGGGCAGCCGCTATGGCGCGGACATCGGCACTCGACCGGCTCTTGTCCTCGTACAGGCTCAGGAGCTCGCGGCATTCCTCGATGGAGAAGCCGAAATCGCGGGCGCGGCGCACGAAGGCGAGCTTGCGGACGGCCGCCTCGTCATAACGCCGATAGCCGGTCTGCGTCCGGTCCGGCGCTTCGACCAGGCCGATATCGGCGTAATAGCGCACGGTTTTCACGGGCAGTCCGGCGGCCCTGGCAGCGCTTCCGATATTCATGCGGCGACTTCCTTGACTCTCCAGCTACAGGAAAGATTAGGTAGTGCGGCAGTTGATGTAAACCGGAGACCATCATCATGACTGCGACCTCCCTTGCCCGGCCGGGCTTCTGGCAACGCGCGCCCCTGTGGGGCCGGGCCTCGAAGAACACCGCCTGGTGTCTGCTGGGCTGTTCCATTGGCGATTTCGGCACGATCGCCTTCTTCCAGGCCACAGGCATTCCCTGGCCGACACTGGTGATCATGAGCCTGGCCATCGTCAACGGCCTGCTCACCTCCATCGCGCTGGAGACCTTCATCCTGTCGCGTCAGATGACCCTCAAGATCGCCTTCCGGACCGCCATCGGCATGTCCTTCATCTCCATGATCGCCATGGAGGCGGTGATGAATTCGGTGGATGTGCTGCTGACCGGTGGCGCCAAGCTGACCTGGTGGGTGCTGCCCATCATGCTGCTGGCCGGCTTCCTGGCGCCCCTGCCCTATAATTACTGGCGCCTCGCCGCGCTGGGAAAGAGCTGCCACTAGAGCAGGATCGTTTCCTGCAGAAACGTCCCTGCTCCATGGTCCTGAGTGGTCGCGTGATCGAACCGGTGAACCGGCTTCCACTTCACCTGATCACGCTCCGGGAGCCGGGACTAAAGCGGTTCCTTGGCCAGACCGTGCACGCCCGCGGGCGCGGTCTCGGCGATCCGCTCCATGCCGGCGATCAACGGCCGGCCGCGGGCGATCGCCTGCTGCACCGAGGGCAGTTCCAGCGAGGCGCGGTGGCTTTCCGCATTGTCCCAGACCTCGGTGATCCAGATCGCGCTGGCATCCTGCGGATCGCGTGCGACGACATAGCTGAAACAGCCCGGCATGCTGGCCATGCCCTCCAGCAGGATATCGACCAGCGCATCACGCTGCCCCTCCGCCGCGATGAATTTCCCGATCAGACCGTACATGAATGCCCCCTGTGCCCGTTCTGTGTGTGTCCCGTGAATTGCGAGGCTAGCAAGGCTCCGGCGGGATTGCCATGCGCGAGACATCGGAAACTCCGGACCGATATTTTATGTAAAACATAATATTTTTCTTGAAAAACATAATCCGGGATGCGATCCGGGCGGCGAAGGAGTTGCCCATGACCGCCCGAATTCTCGACTGGCTGCTGACGGCCGTCCTCATGCTTGCCGTGGCGGCAAGCGTGATCGCCCTCGCATTCGTCATCATTGCGCCGCTTGCGGGCCAGCCGCTGGACGCGGGCTACAGCGTTCGTCTGGAAGGAGCGCCGGATGTTCAGTCCGACGCCGGCGGCGCCCATGCCGACATCCGCCAGGGCAGCCTGATCGTTACCGGGGCGGGCCTGGTTGCAGACCTGTTTCGCGCAGCCGACGTGCTGATCACCGGCGCGCTGTGGATCGCGGCGATCTGGATGCTGCGCCGGGTCTGCAGACAGGTCGCCGCCCAGCGCCCCTTTGCGCCGGCCACGGCACAGGGGCTGGCATATGCCGGTATGCTGATCCTGCTGGTTCCGGCCTGGCAGGCCGTACGCGCACTGATCTGGCAGGTCATCCTGTTCCCGCACGCGCCGGCAGAGACGCCCCTAATCCACACCTTCGCACACGTGCCGGAAGGCGGCGCCCTGCGCATGATGCCGGACATCGATGCCGGTCTCCTGGTCGCGGGCCTGGTCCTGCTTGTGGTCGCCCAGGCTTTCCGCGTCGGCGCCGAGGTGCAGCGCGACAGCGACGAGATCGTGTGATGCGGATTGTCGTGCGCATCGACGAGATGATGGCCCGCCGCAAGATGTCGCTGAACCAGCTGGCGGCCGAAGTCGGCGTATCGACCACCAATCTTTCACTGCTCAAGAACGGGCACGTCCGTGGCGTGCGCTTCAACACGCTCCTGGGCATCTGCCGCGCGCTGGATTGCCGGCCCGGCGACATTCTGGATATTGAAGAGGATCAGGAATGAACCGCATGAGTTGTATGTGGCTCGTTGCAGCTGCCAGTGCCTGTATGGCCTGTGCACCGGTGACTGCCGAGGACGCCGTCTCGCCGGCCGTGGCTGCCAGCCTTGAGGCGGCGGTCGAGCAGGGCGGCCGGCCCGGTGTCGTGCTCGGCTATGTCCGCGACGGGGAGAGCGTCTTTCTCGCGTATGGCCGCACAGGCAGTCCGGCATCTCCCGCCATCGGCCCCGACACGGTCTTCGAGCTCGGCTCCGTCACCAAGCTCTTCACCGCCGAAACCCTCGCCGGCCTGGCTGTACAGGGCGACGTATCGCCGGACACGCCCCTCGCGGCCATCTGGCCGGATCGGCTTGCCGGAAACCCGGTGACGTTGGCCCAGCTGGCCACCCACCGCGCCGGCCTGCCGCGCCAGGTCCCCGCCGATGTGATGGCGGCCAATGACGGCGACGCGCTGATCGACGTCGCCCGGTCCGCTGCGCCGTCGGACACGCCGGCCTATTCCAATACGGGCATGGCCCTGCTTGCGCTTGCCCTGTCGGAAGCGACCGGCCGGAGCATCGCCGGCAATCTGGCGGTCGCGGTGACCGGACCGCTTGGCCTGACCGACACCGCCTACGAACCCGGCCAGCCGGAGCGTCTGGCGCATCCGCATGCGAGCGGTCGCGATATTTCGGACAGCCGCCCGCAGACGGTGAGCGTCGCTCACGGCACGGGCGGTCTCCATTCGACGGCGCGGGATCTCGCGCGGCTGGTCGAGGCGCATCTGGCACCTGAAGGAGACGCTGCTGCAATCGTCAGTCTGGCGCTCGCCGGCACGGATGGCGTGCCGCTGGGCTGGCAGGTGCATGACAATGGTCAGCGCCAGGTCTTCCATCACAGCGGCGATGCCAATGGCTATCAGGTCTTCGTCGGCTTCCGCCAGGACACGGCCACCGGCGTCGTCCTCATGAGCAATGCCTCGGCCGATGACGGGCTGCAGCAGATCGCCCTGCACCTGCTCGACCCGTCCGTCCCGCTGCCGGTCTTCGGGGCGGCGGGCGAAGCGGACGGGCTGGCGCAATATGAAGGTGAATACCGCTTTGCCAGCGAACCGGACGGCAACAGCATCAGGATCGAGGTGAGCGGGGCAGACCTGATCTATGTCGAAACGGCGCCGGACGGCACGCTTGTCCGCCGCACCGGCCTTGTCGAGCGCGAGCCCGGCCTGTTCCAGATCCGCGGCATCCCCGCCGGGATCCGGTTCGGTGATGCGGGCGCTGCCGAACTTCTGGTCGGGGAAGACAGCTACGAACTGGTGCGTAGCGAGTAGGGGGCGGGGCGTGCCATCTCAGACCGGCGCTTGAAGCATAGTGGCGCCGAAGCCGGGCGACATTGTGAGCGTTTCTGGCGAGAAGCGTTGGTCATAGTCTCGCCCGACTTGTTGGGGATTGGTATCGTACAGGCGAAGAGGGGGCGTGTTGATGAGCCGGGTTTTACTGGTTGTCTTGGCTGTCTGTCTATTCGGGAGTGCGTCTGCGAAAGCGTGTTCGATTGGTCGCGACTATTTTGTTCCGCTGAACTTTGATCTCGTCCGCTTGGCAGACTCGATAGTGCTCGCGCGCCCGGCTGAGGCCTCTTACTCGGCCCAGGAGCCTTTCCAGCATCGTCGACGTTTCGATGTCATCGAAACCCTGGCCGGAGAAGCTGCACCCGATCAAGTAGAACTACTGGTCATGTGGGGTGCGGAAGCCCCAGAACGTGTTGTGCGCCGGAGCGATCATGCGTCTTTGGGCAGCGTTCATCCCGATGTTCATTCGGGGCCTTGCGATCGAGTGTCCTTTCCGGACGACGCAACTTTCGTCTTCTTCCTGCAGAATGATGGCGACTGGCAGGTCGCAGACTTTCCGATGGCGCGCACGCGGGAAGATGTGCCGGGTAGGGAGTCGCTCTGGGTCTGGGCTATCGGGCACTACGCTCAGATTGCCGCGCTGGAGACTGATGCACAGCAATACGAGGCCTTGATCGCAATGCGGGAGGCGCCGCCCCCTGGTCCCCGCGAGTGGCAGGGCGAGCTTGTTCGGGACATATCCCGCTATCTGGTTGAGGTGACACCGCGAAAGTCCATCGAATTTCTCGAAGCGCAGCTGGGGAGTGACGAAGCCAACTCCGCGGAACGTGCTGCCGCACTCTACAGTGTTTTGGCTGTAGATCGCACGCACGCTGAAGCGCATTTTCTCCCGATCTCTGATGGCTACCAACCGCTGCCGCTCGTAGGGCCCCTTTTCGAGTTCCACATGAGCGAAGGCAATCAAGACGCCGCGTGGTCGCTGCTAAGGCCGAGGCTCGACGAGCTCCTGACGCGCGGCAGCGTCAGGGACAGATCGGTTGTTGGAGGCGCCATTCGAGCGTCGCTGGAAACGATCCCGCTGGATGTTCTGGTCGAGGCATACTGGGCGTTCAGAAGACGGAACGGTCTACTCGGGGACTTTCAGGAAATGCGGTCACGCCTCGAACAGCATATGGACAGGACGCCAAGAGACTTCCCGGCACTGGCGATCATGCAAGCGGCCTACGGTCTTCCCGGCGTCGTCGAGTGGGCTGAATCTGCGTTGCAGGGCGGAAGCACTGAAGACGCCATGCTTGCACTGTCGATTATTGCCGAGGCTTCGGCCGGTGCCGGTTGGCAGGCTGCGAAGGAAATCACGTGTGGCCCCTCTTTCGAGGGCCGGGCCTATTTCATAAGAGCACTTGGCGAGTCCCGCAGTGTGTATGCCTTGGATTGGCTTCTCGCGATCAGTGCCAGAAATGACCTCTCTGATTGGGAGCGCGCGGACCTTCACGCTGCCATTCTCGCCTTGTCACTGCGGACTGGCGACACATCGCGCTATTTTGAAGCGTCTTACGCTCAGCAAGGCTGGAGCAACCGTAGCGACGAGGCCTGGTTGGTGTTCCGGGCGCTGGAAGACGGTTCAGACCTTCCAGCGCCCAGAGATTCCATGGTCTGTAACAGCGAGGATTAGCCTTAGATCGCCACCTCGCCCGCCGGTTCGCGCATGTTGTAGCTGGACGACATGACACGGCCATAGGCGCCGCCATTGGCGATCAGCATGACATCGCCTTCCTGGGTTTCCGGCATCAGGCGCTGGGCGCCCAGACGGTCGGCGGTTTCGCAGATCGGACCGACAATATCGGCGATCCAGGCGGCGTCCCCGTCGAGCCGGGTCAGGTTGACGATCTCGTGCCGGGCGCCATAGAGCGCCGGGCGGATCAGCGAGTTCATGCCGGTATTCAGGCCGATGAAGCGCGCATCCGGGGTGTGTTTGAGCTGGGTCACCCGGGCGAGCAGCACGCCCGCTTCCGCCGAGATATAGCGGCCCGGCTCGATCCACAGCTGGTATTGCGGATGGGCGGTCTTGAGATCGCCCAGCACGGCATCCAGCGCGGCCATGTCGATACGGCGCACACCCGAGGCCTCGTCGACCGACAGGCCACCGCCCAGATCGAGGATCTCCACATCCGGCATCGAGCGTGCCGTCTCCACCAGGAAAAGGCCGACCCGGCGCCAGTGATCCGGGTCGGAAATGCCCGATCCGGAATGCACGTGCAGACCGTTGACGATCGCCCCAGCCTGGGCGGCAAGGCTGCGGGCCTCGTCCAGCTCGTCGGCATGCAGGCCGAACTTGGCTTCCGGCCCGGCCGTGCGGACATGCTTGTGATGGCCTTCGGGACGCTGGGGGTTGATCCGCAGCGTGATCTTGCGGCCCTTGAAGATCTCCGGCCAGGCGCGCAGCGGGTACAGCCCGTCCAGGGTGACGTGCACGCCCAGTTCCAGCGCTTCGGCGTATTCGGCCTTCGGCGCGAAGTTCGGCGTGAACAGGATGCGGTCGGCCTCCAGGCCCGGCACCGCCGCACGGGCCGCGCGGACCTCGTTGATCGAGACGCATTCCACGCCCAGGCCCGCAGCTACGGCCGTGCGGATCATGTCCGGATGGCCGTTCGCCTTCATGGCATACCAGCCGCGATCGAGATGCTTCAGACCGGAGACCGCTTCGGCGCGCGCGCGCACGGTCTCCAGATCGTAGACATAGACCGCCCCGTCGGCCGGGCAGAGATCGAGCAGCGCCTGGCGTTTGTTGCGCCACCAGGTGCCGGCACCGGCCGGGGCCGCCCCGGTCAGGTTCTCGCCGATTTCCCGCCAGGACGGACCGAAAGTCTTGTCGCGCGGTTTGGGCTGGATCAGCTGGTCGTGCAGGCGGCGGCAGAGCGGCCGGCCCTGATCGCCATCCACCACGACGGTAAGGTTGAGGTCATTGGCCGCCTGGGAGACCAGCCGCACCGGATAGTGGGCGAAAGCTTCCATCGCCGGGCCGAGCTGGGCGAGCAAAGCGCGAACGCCGCGGCCGACCATCGAAACGGCGGCGCAATCCTCGATCAGCTTGACGCTGGCGATCTGAGACAGCTCGTCCTCCAGCGCACCGAGCACGTCCGGCGTCAGACCCGGATCGTCGTCCAGCGACACGGTGACCGAGGTCTCCGAGGTGGAGACCAGGTCGATCGAGACGCCATGGCGCGAGAAGGGCTCGAAGGCCCGCGCCAGGAAGCCGGAGGCGCGCCACATGCCGTCGGTCTCCAGCGTGATCAGGCGCACGCCGTGCTTCACCGACACCGCTTTCATGCGCGGCGTGTCTTCGGACGGGGTGGCCGAGATCGTCGTGCCGGTCATCTCCGGCCGGTGCGTGCACAGCACCTGCATCTCGATCCCGGCGCGGCGCACCGGGCCGATGGCGCGCGGATGCAGCACGCCGGCGCCCATCGAGGCCAGTTCCTGCGCTTCCTCATAGGCGAGCGAGCGGATCTGGCGGGCGGCGCCGGTCAGACGCGGATCGGCCGAGAAGAAGCCGGGCACGTCGGTCCAGATCTCGATACGCTCGGCGCCCAGCTTGGCGGCAAAATAGCTCGCCGAGGTGTCCGAGCCGCCGCGGCCCAGAAGGGCGGTGTCGCCATCCTCGCGCCGGGCGATGAAGCCCTGGGTCACGATCACCGGCGGCAGGTCCGCCAGCGTGCGCTGCAGATGCGCGTCGGCATCGAAGGGGCAGTCGCAGGCCAGATAGCCGCGGGCGCCGGAGGCGTGGGCGGCGGTCAGATGGTCGCGCGCATCCAGCCAGGCCGAGGCCACGCCTTCACGCGCCAGCCAGGCCTGGCCCAGCGTCGTCGCCATCAGCTCGCCCTGGGCCATGATGCGCGCCTTCAGGCGCGGCGACACATCGCCGGTCAGCGACAGGCCGGCGCGCAGCCGGTCCAGTTCGTCGAAATAGGGGGCCAGCAGGGTTTCGCCCTCGACACCCAGCTCGGTCGCCAGCTCCAGATGGCGCGCCTTGATCGCCGCAAGTTCGGCCTCGCCCTCGCCGGCGACCGCGCGGGTCACCAGCGTGTCGAGCAGGTCGGAGATCGTCGCGACGGCCGAGTGCACGACGAAGACCCGTTTGCCCTCCGCCCGCACATCGGCGATCCGTTTGGAGATAACACGCCAGTCCGCCAGCGATTTGACGCTGGTGCCGCCGAATTTCAGTACGACCCAGTTTTGCGTGTTGCTCATTGTTATCTCCATTACGCCGCAGGGCCGGCGTGGCCCTCGGGGCGCGGCGTGCATACAGGCCCTGTTGCGGCGCAACAACAGATAATTGCGCGAATCTCAGTCCGCATGCCTGCCATGCGCATTTTCCATGCTGGCTAATCCCGAAAATCAGGCGTCCGCTTGTCCAGATTGGCCATTACGGCCTCGACCTGGTTCGGCTTGCCGATGATCGCCTGCTGCAGGCGGGACTCGGCGGCCAGGATCTCGCCGGCATTGGCATCGTCCAGCCCGTTGAGAAGCACTTTGCAGGCGCGAATGGCCGAGGGGCTGCGATTGGCGATCTGCTGCGCGATCTCCAGGGCGCGGGCCTGCGGATCGGGGTGCACCTCGGTGACAAGACCGGCCTCGCTGGCCCGGGTGCCGTCGATGCGTTCGGCGGTATAGGTCAGCCGGCGCAGGACATCGTCGCGCACCAGGCGGCGCACGCGGGCCATGCCCGACATGTCCGGCACCAGGCCCCATTGGGTCTCGGCGATGGCGATCTTCGCATCGGGCGCGGCGATGCGGATATCGCCGCCCAGCGCGATCTGCAGCCCGCCGCCCAGCGCGCCGCCCTGGATCGCGACGATCACGGGCACCGGTGCTTCATGCCAGGCATAGGCGGCGTATTGCGGCGTGTTGCACAGGCCGTGCGTGCGCGGCTCCAGCGAGGTCGATGCTGTCCCGTCTTCGCCTGCCATCGCGGCGAAGCTGCCGAAATCCAGCCCGGCACAGAACATCCGGCCCCGGCCGGACAGGATCGCCACCCGCGCCTCGCGCTGCTCGCGCAGCCAGGCTGCGGCCTCGATCAGCGCGTCGAACATGGCCGGGTCGAGCGCGTTCAGCTTGTCCTCGCGGATCATTTCGATCCGGGCAATGTGATCGCCGAGCGAAACCGCAACGCGGTCGTGGAAGGTCCGGGGCTGCGTCATGACGCCATCCTTTATTGTCAGGCGTCCGTGCTTAAAGCCTCCGGCCGTATCCGCCAACGGCTGGCGGTTCAGTCTAGTCGCGGCGACGGGGCGTGTGGACGACGACGGGCTGACCGGACGCGGCGCCGATAATGACGGGCCAGCCGATCCCCCCCATCACGCTGCGGCAGGGGGCATCGGCGTGACAGGCAGCGGCGAATTCGGCCGAGGTCTCCATGGTCTCCGGCGTCAGGTCCGCCATGCCGAGATGGCCGGCGATGCGAGCGGGCACATCGATGCCATAGCGGTTGTGCACCTCCCGCGCAGCCTCGGCCAGCGTGTCGGTATCGGCACCGCATTGCCGGTCGCCCAGCACGCATTCGGCGTGGAAGGCGAGCCAGTCGCCTTCGGTGCGGGCGGCCTCGATATAGCGGTCGAACAGGTCGGCCGGGCTGATGCTGTAGTCCATCAGCTCGATGGAATCGTAGCGCCTGCGGGCCCGGGAGCCGAAATTGTGGTAGGGGCGTTCATCAAGCCTTGCATCGTCCGTGACGGCCCGGATTGCCGGCGGCAGGATGGGGCGGAAGGTGACGCATTCATTGCGGCACACCGGATAGGGATAGATCGCGTCCAGGCTCTCCACCCACAGCACATTGCGCGGCGAGCCGAATTCCACGGCATTGGTGCGCATGTTGTGGCCGATCACCATGACGAAAACGGCCATGGCCAGGCTGGCGATACCCAGCAGGGTCGCCAGCTTCATCCGCTTCTTCATCAGCGCGAAAAAGAAGCCCGCCACGAGGAGGACCAGGCCGGCGACGAGATACCAGCCGCTCGATGTGGCCAGATAGATGATCGTTTGCAGGAACCAGAACGGAAAGACGATGAAAATCATCGCAAGGATGAGCAGCTGTACCAGGGTCAGGACCGCATTGCTCAGATCCTTGAAGTTGAAAACCAGAAACATGGACGCCCCCGTGCTTGTTCCAGCGGACACGATGAAACGCCAGAGCTGAACGCTTTGTGAATGCTTTCCCTTGCCAGGCGAAGGGGGCAGGGCGCGCTGTCGCCGATATTTCGTGATCTGGGAGATTTACCCCCCGCAAGAATTGGGGCATGAGGTGCGCGATGACAGTCTTTACGGTTGCGAACAGCCCCGAGGAAGCGGTGGAGCAGCTCGATGCGCTCTACCAGGCTTCCGTTGAACGTCTCCAGACAGCCCTGAGAACCTTCCTGACCGGCGGAAAGCCGCCATCGGACCAGGACCGCAAGTCCGGAGCCTTTGTTTATCCCGAGCTGCGGGTTACCTATCTGCCGGACGGCCCGCCGCCACCGGTCAGCCGCGCTTTCGGCAAATTCACCGATACCGGCGTCTACGCATCCACGATCACGCATCCGATGCTCTACCGCGCCTATCTGATCGAACAGCTCACCCTGCTGGCCGACCAGTACGAGATCACCATCGAAACCGGTCCGTCGCAGGTGGAGATTCCCTTCTCCTACGTGCTCGACGGCGCCGACGATCTGGACATGAATGCGGTGACGCCGGCCGAGCTGGTGCGCCACTTCCCCTATGCCGATCTCTCGCGGATCGATGACGACCTGCCCAATGGCCAGCGCCCCTCGGTGCCGGGCGAGGTGAAACCGCTTTCGCTGTTCGAGGCGCCGCGGGTCGATTATTCCCTGCAGCGGCTGCGCCACTATACCGGCACGCCCTACGAGGACACCCAGCAGTTCATCCTGTTCACCAATTACCACCGCTATGTCGACGTCTTCACCGCCTGGGCCATCCGGCAGCTGAAGGAAGACAATCACTACGAGGCCTTCTCGGCGGCCGGCCATGTGCGCGTCGATGCCGACACGCCCAATGCCCACGCCCTGGTGGAAGGCGCGCCCTGGCGCCGTTTCCAGATGCCGGCCTATCACCTGATCGCGCCCGGCGGGCGGGGCATCACCCTGGTGAATATCGGTGTCGGCCCCTCGAACGCGAAGAATATCACCGACCATCTGGCCGTCCTGCGCCCGCAATGCTGGCTGATGATCGGCCATTGCGCGGGCCTGCGCCATTCCCAGCGCCTGGGCGATTACGTCCTGGCCCACGCCTATCTGCGCTATGACGCGGTGCTGGACGAGGCGCTGCCGATCGAGATCCCGATCCCGCCGATCGCGGAAATCCAGATCGCCCTGGAAGAGGCTGTGGCCAATGTCAGCGGTGACAGCGGCGACGCCCTGAAGGCGCGCCTGCGCACCGGCACCGTGGCCACTTATGCCGACCGCAACTGGGAACTCACCTATGCCGCCCAGTCGCGCCGCATCAACCAGTCGCGCGCCATCGCACTGGATATGGAATCCGCCACCATCGCGGCCAACGGCCTGCGCATGCGGGTGCCCTATGGCACGCTGCTCTGCGTCTCCGACAAGCCGCTGCATGGCGAGCTGAAACTGCCCGGTGCGGCCAATCTCTTCTACCAGCGCTCGGTCTCCGAACACCTCGCCGCCGGTCTCGAGACGATCGAGATCCTCAAGCGCGACGAGGGTTCGGCCCTGCATTCGCGCAAGCTGCGCAGTTTCGACGAGCCGCCCTTCCGTTAATTGCTTGTGTTTGCATCTTTTGCTACTTACAATGGCAATTCCTGTGCGGTCCGGAATGAGTGCTGAGTGGTGCCATGGCGAAGTCGGTTCTTGAAATTAGCGTCTTTATCGGTGCCTGTGGTGACGTCGAGAGCGACGTTCAATCAATAATAGGTGCAATAAATGAGATAAACGCGACGATCGAGAACATTAGATTTGTTCCTTTGTATTGGAAGAATGATGCTCAATCGTCGGTTACGCCGGGTTCTCCCGCCCAATATGAGATAAATAGGCAGTTGTTGGCTGCTGCAGACGTGTATATATTTGTTTTACATTCAAAAATTGGCACTATTGTTGAAGACGGCAAAACTGGATTGGAAAAAGAATTTGAATTTGCCAAAAATAGAAAAATCGAAAATCCAGCTATATTAGTGCAGATGTATACAAGAGAAAGTGGGTTTGGTAATGATGTGGATTTGGATCAACTTATTCGCCTGAAAGAATTTATTAGAAAAGAAAATGCGAACGGAGCCTTGTCGATTGGGTTTGGGGATTCTCAGGATTTGCGAGAGCGCGTTCGTGTGTCTCTAGCCAAATTTGGCCGAGAGTATCTCAATATACCTGCTGAACCCCTTTCAGATGCCCTCGAGTCGGATGACGTAGAGGAGGACGAAGATGCGGATCTCGGGGTTCTAGATCATATTGAGTCCATTGAAGACAAGTTTGGTAGCTCTCTAAAATACGTTGAAATGGCGAGCGAAGAGCTAAAGATATTTAGTAAAAAAATTACTGATTATACTAACAAAATCAGATTTATAGATGGTTCATCAATTAGTGCAAGAGAGCGTAGGATTCTATTGGATGAGGCGGCCTCTTATTTTGAGGACCTAGTTCAGAAAATGGAGCCCGGTTTCCACGACTTCCGATCCGACATGATCGGTGCAATGGTTTCATCAATTAGCTTAATACAAGAGTATCGAGATATCGGAGCAGAGCAGGCAGCCGTAGCAGATTTTGTCGACGGGATAGGTACGATTCGCGCATCTATGACAGTCTCCGCTGATTCTCTATCTGGTTTTCTTGATTCATTGGCTGCTGTGCCAAACTTGACACGTCGACAAAAGCGGGCGTCGCGTCGACTTCAAGAAACATACTCCGATGTACTCGATGTGTTGCGCAGGTCACTGACGCTTGCCGATGAAGCAATGGAAGTTGGCACGAGCTAGCCTTGCAAAATGCCAGAGTGTTTCAACGAGCCGCCCTTCCGGTGAAAAGAGGGACATGTACCTGCGGTACGTGTCCCGGTAAAAGAGACGGCAACGGGGACATGTACCCAAGACACATGTCCCCAGGTTTGCGAGGGGGCGCCCCATGTCGAAGACTTCTTCCGCCCGGGCCTGGCTGGGCCGTGCGGTCATCGAGGCCGCGCTCATCGTGTTTGCGGTGGTGCTCGGTTTTGTCGTCAATGAATGGCGCGAGGACGTCTCCGACCGGCGTGCGGCCGAGGCGGCGATGGGCCGCGTGGTCGCCGAGATCGAGACCAATATCGCCCAGCTGGAAGCGGTGGTGGATTATCACGAAGGGGTGGTCGAGCGGATCGACGAACGCCTCGCCGAAATCGCGGCGGCCGGCGAGCCCGTCCGCGGTGTCGCCTTCGACGAGTTCGGCGACCTCATGCCGCGCGGTGTCAACGCGCCCGGCCTGTCCAGTTTTGCCTGGCAACACGCCCAGCAGCATGGCCGGCTGGACGTGCTGCCCTATGCCGTCGTCGCCGGAACGGCGCGCGTCTACGGCATGCAGGCCAGCGGCGTAGAAGCCACCTGGCGGCAGATCGTCGAACTGTTGTTCGCCGGGCCGCAGATCATGCGAGAGCAGGACCTCGAGGCCAGCCTGCGCTTTACCCAGATCGGCTTTGGCGAGCTGGCCTCACAGGAGCGCTTCCTGATCGACCAGTACCGCCGCCTGCTTGAAGATCTGCGCGAAGCCGGGCTGGACCGGGGATAGCTCGAAGCGGCATCCGGTGCATTCAAGGATGGACGGGGGACGTGGATTGCCCCCCGGTGATAGCGAGCACGGGCGATTCCGCAGGAAACGGTCCTGATCTAATCGCGGCCGGCCACCAGGTTCTGGATGTCCTCCAGATCGGGCGATGGGAGCGGTGCGTTCCTGTCTCCGGGCAACACGAAAGTGTCGAACCATCGCATCATGCGGAGTGCGTAATCGTAGCGCACCGCCGACCGGCTCAACCGGTGCCCTTGCTCGGGATAGGTCACCAGACGGACCGGCGACTGGCCGACCCGCCGAAGATATCCGTAGAGTTCCAGCGACTGGCCGACATTGACGCGCGAGTCGCTTTCGCCGTGCAGTATCAGCGTCGGCGTTCTTGACTGCGCTGCATGGAAAACCGGGCTCTGGTTCAAATAGAGTTCCCAGTCTTCTTCGGGCGCCACGCCGTAATGGTTCACCACTGTCTCTTCAGGGATGTCCGTCGTTCCGTGCGAGCTGACGAGGTCGGTGACCGGTGCTGCGGCAACGGCGGCCGCAAAATGCCCGGTTTGCGCCGTTGCGCCCCAGGCAGCAGCGTAGCCGCCATGGGATTGCCCGGTAATGCCCACTCTGGACGGGTCGATCAGCCCGCTGGCCGCCAGAAAATCGACCCCGTCCAGAATATCGTTGAACTCGGCGGCCGGTGCGTCGGCGCGATCAAGCGCCGCGAACGCTTCCCCGCGTCCGGTCGAACCGCGGTAATTGGGCAGAAAGACAGCATACCCTCTGCCGGCGCCGAACTGCACGGGCCGGTCAAAATCCGTCGCCCAGGCGTTGAAATAGTGGCTCTCCGGTCCTCCGTGCACCAGAACGATCAAAGGCCAGCCCGTCTCGGGCCGCACACCGTCCGGTGTGACCAACACTCCTTCGATCTCCACCCCGTCCCGGGCGCGATACCGGACGACGTCCTGGTTGCCCAGTTGCCGGTCGGACAGCCAGGGATTGCCCTCGGTGCGGCGGGACATGTCCCGCCCGGTCGCAAGTTCATGAGCGTGATGCGGGGCACTGATCACGCCAGCGATACCATGGCCGTTTCCGTCAAACCGGTGAACGACGAATCCGGAATGGGATGTCTCGCCGCTCCTGTTTCCCTCGACCGTAATGTTGAAGAGGCCGGATTGCGTGCCGCGATGCTGAAGCACCGTGAGTTCGTCATCGGCAGACCAGAAAAAGTCGACCTCGTCGGCATCGTCCCCGTCTGTCAGGAAACGCAGAGTTTCCGCTTGTACATCGAAAACGGCAATCGCGTGCGGAGCCGAGTCCGACCGCGCCGGAGACGCCATGAGAGCGAGGTAACGCCCGTCCGGGGAGAAAGCGATATCGCCGATCTTGCCTGTTGTCGGAACCGTGGCGATCTGCGCACCGGCCTCGCCGTCGAAGATAATGGTGAGACTGTTCAGCATGTAGTCGTCTGATGACGGGCTTGGCGAGAGGCTGACTGCCAGGCGCCGGCCATCCGGTGAGGCAACAAGATCGGAGATATATCCCTCGATCGGCAGTACCGATTCCGTGACGTCCGGCCGTTCGAAATCCACGCGGACAACATGGGACGGAGGCACGGGCCGGTCGGTTACATTGACCAGAAAACCCGTCTCCGCACCGTCCGGCTCCTCGGTATCGGGGGCCGTCGTGGAGTAGAACAGCGCCGAAGCGCCGGGGCTCGTATCGTACATGTCAATCGCGGAATCCGAGTTGAAAAGCGGAAACGGTTCTGATTGCGGCGCGCTGACATCGATCCCGAAAATCGTGCTCCCGCCGTCTTCGAGCCGGCCTGAGCGGAACGTCAATTCATTGTCGCTCATCCAGTCGAAGCTGTAAGCGCCCACCCGCTCATCGAGAACCAGCCGGTTCGTTCCGTCCCGCATCCAGACCCGGGTTTCGGAGACGGCACCCCCGTCCTGTTCGCCCCGGATGATGTTGGGACGCCGCCAGCGCGTATAGACCGTGTGCGCGGCGTCCGGAGCCACCGACACCGTGCCGACCGAGCTCACGTCGAAGAGGTCCTCAATCGTGAAGGGCGCGCGCTCGGGGTCCCCGGAGGGCGCGGGCTGAGCCACCGCCGGAACCGCAGCGACGCCCGACAGGCACAGCGCACACAGCCCTGTGAGAAGACGCTCTCGGACATTTTTCCCGAACTGGAGGGCCGGTCTCGCTTCGATGCGGGACGTGAGTGACATCATGACTTCCTTGCTATGACAAAAGTGCTGGATCCGTTCGGCGCCTCCGTGGCGGGCGCGCTCAAAAGTCCCGAACCTGGCGGCGAGGCCCTACGGCTCAGAGGGAGCCGTACCGTCCTCGAGCGTGAACTGCGCCCGGTAGGTCGATGGAGAAAGGGCGAGCCGGCGCTCGAATGCACGGCGAAACGTGTCGACGTTGCGAAATCCGACCGCCGCGGCGACATCGCTGATCCGCACCCGGCTTTCCGCCAGAAGGGCGCGTGCCTGATCGACACGAAGCCGCTCCACAAACTGGGCCGGACTGGCGCCTGTCGCCCTGCGGAAGACGCGTGCGAACTGGCGCGGGCTCATCGATGCCCGGGCCGCCAGGCTCTCCACGTCAATCGGCGAGGCCAGATTGTCGGCAATCCAGGCGATCACGGCTGCCAGCCGGCCGGTGGTGCCGGACTGGGCAAGCAGTGACTCGGAGAACTGCATCTGATTGCCCGGCCGGCGCATGTAAACGACGAGCTGCCGGGCAACGCCCGCCGATGCCGCAGGGCCCGCATCTTCGGCGATCATCGCGAGCGCCATGTCGATGCCTGCGGTGATGCCGGCCGACGACCAGATCGGCCCGTCACGGGTAAAAATCGCGCCGGGATCGACCGTGAGGCTCCCGTGCAGCTGCGCAAGCTCGGCAGCGTGGCGCCAATGCGTGGTCACGCGGCATCCGTCGGCCAAGCCCAGCTGGGCGAGAATGAAGCTTCCCGTGCACACCGCCGCGGTGCGCCGGGCGGCAGTCGACAGGCGTTGCAATTCGGCCTTTTGCGCGCCGTTGAGCGTGAGCTGCCGTGGTCCGGTGCCGCCGACCAGGACCAGCGTATCGAGTGTCGCGATCGTGTCTGTCGGTACATCGACGACGATTTTTGTGCCGGTCTCGGTGTGGGCAGGGCCGGCGGTGAAACCGGCAATCTGCAACTCGTAGCGGGGGCATGACAGATCATTGGCCGCCGCGAAGGCTTCCAGCGGCCCGAACAGATCGAGCGGCTGGAACCCATCCACGATAAAGAAGACGATACGTCGCGTGTCGGCCATCATGCTGCGACGCTAGCCGCCGGACGCTTCGCGCGAAAGGACAATGATCCGACGTTTTGGGACATTCTCGTCCAGTGTCGCCTGCTCGCAAAACTCCGTGCAGAGGAGCCGGATCGGGCCCGTTTCACGATTACGCAGGCCTGACGGTTCCGGTCCGCCACCCTTGCGCTAAACTGGCGCAAAACGTCTCGGGGTTCCCAAATGCTCGGTCAGTACGTGCCGCTTGATCTGTCAGCGCTGGACTTCCTGCAGATCGTGATCGGCGCGATGACGGCCGCTATTGCCGGCTTTGCCGCGCTCCTGCTCCTGTCCCGCGATCATGATGCCCGGATGCGCACGCTGGGACTGGCGCTTTTCTTCCTGGCGACCGCGGTCTCGGAGTTCGACGAGCTTTACATGCATGCAGGCGGATATGCGCTGTTCCCCTGGAGCATTGCCCTGGCGTGGCCGCTTATCGTGATCATCGGTCCGGCCATCCTGCTCTATGTCCGCGACATGACCGCCGCCGAGCGCCCGCCGATGACGCCGGTGCGCTTTGCCCGCTACGCCTGGCCGGTCCCGGCCGGCTATCTGATTGCGCTGCCCTTCTTCCTGCGCCCGGGTGAGGAGAAGCTGGCCATGCTCGCAGGCGGCGATGTGCCGGCGACTTTCGCATCGGCGGTTCCGGCCATTCTCGGCGTCCTTTTCCTGGTGATCGCACTGGCCTCCCTGGTTCTCGCCTTCCGGGGCCTCCTGGCGCACATGCGCAGCCTGCGGAACCTGTTCGCCAATATCGAGGACAAGTCGCTGAACTGGGTGCGGGCGGTCCTGCTGGTCCTGTCGGCAGCCTGGATCTGGGGGGCGGCCAGCACTCTCTGGCGGCTCGACGACCAGGTGCCGCAATGGCAGGGCCCGCTGGCCAGCATTCTGGAAATGGGATGGGTGTTTGCCTTCGCCTTCTTCGGCATCCGCCAGGGCGAGATCTTTCCTGCCCGCACTGTTCCGCCACTGGCAGAGGCGGCGAAATACACCCGTTCGGCGCTGGACGCGCAGCGCATGGACCGGATCGCTGCCCGGATTGAAACGGCCATGCGCGAGCAGCATCTCTACCGCAATCCGGCGCTCTCGCTGCGGCAATTGTCGGACACGATCCGGGTCTCCCAGAACTATATCTCCCAGACGCTCAATGACCGGCTGGGCCGGAACTTCTTCGACTACGTCAATGCGTGGCGGATCGCCGATGCCTGCCAGCGCCTGGGGGAGGGCGCACGCGTGCTGGACGTGGCGCACGAGACCGGGTTCAACTCCCGCTCCACCTTCAATGCCGCCTTCCGCAAACATACCGGCACCACGCCCAGCGCCTGGCGCCGCCAGCCCGCCGCCGACTGGCCGGACGGGCTGCCGCGGATCGAGGCTTCACCGGCAGAATAGATCGACCGGCCATGTCCGGGCGTGAGCGTCCGGACATTTTTGCGTCCCGGCGTGACCGTCCGGACGACCCGGCCGCGACGGCGCGGCACAAGACGGGCGGCCCGCCGCACCGTCCAGCTCCCAATTCCCCAGCCTGGTGCAGCGGGCCACCCCCCCGAACTGTATAAGGTGTATCCGATCATGAAATCCGCTTGCTTCCCGGCCATGGCCCTCGCGGCCGGACTGGCTTTCTTTTGCCTGACCGCTGCCGCCTCCGCCCAGGACGCCGAACCCCGCTGGACTGCCGGTCTGGGCGTTGTTGTTGAGTCCAATCCCTATCTGGGCGCCAGCAACGACACCGAAGTCACGGCCTTTCCCTACATCGCGTACGAAAACGACTGGTTGTCCTTAAGTCCGGAGGGGGCCGCGGTAACGCTCTATCGGCGTGAGGGCATTCGTCTGGAGGCACTGGTCGCGCCGCGATGGGAATTTGCCGACCCGGGCAAGGTCGCCGGACTTGAAGGGGTGGAGCGCGACATCGCAGTTGACGGGGGTGCCCGCGTGTCGGCCGTTCAGGGGCCGGTGACTATATCCCTAGCCTACCTTACAGACCTTTCCGGCAAGCATGAGGGACAGGAGCTTACCCTGTCGGTCGAAGCGGAAACGGCGCTGACGCCGCGTTTCGCGATCTCGGCGGAGGCCGGGGCCTATTGGCGCGACAGCGATCTGGGCACCTATATGTACGGCATCTACGCCGACGAGGTCCGGCCCGGCCGCGCCGCCTACACCGCCGATGACAGCGTCGCGCCCTTCATGGCGGCCATGGGGCGCTATGCCCTGACCGAGCGGATCGCCGTTGTCGGTGCAATCGAGGTCGAGGCCATCCCGGATACCGGCCGCGACAGCCCGATCATCGATGCGGACGCCCGCTATGGCGCCTTTCTCGGACTGATGGTCCGCTTCTGATCCGCCGGGGCGGGGCCGGTCTGCGACCGCCCCGCGCCGCTGGAGCAGGATCCTGAGTGGTCGCGTGATCGAACCGGTGAACCGGCGCCCACTTCACCTGATCACGCTTTGCTTGAGCGGTCGCGTGATCGAACCGGTGAACCGGTACCCACTTCACCTGATCACGCTCTGTTCACCGGAGATAATCATGTCCGCACTTTCCCGCCGCTATGCGCTGGCGCTCGTCTTTCTGTCGGCGCTGGCCGTGTGTGCCGTGTCGCTGCGTTACTTCATGGTTTCGGCCGATACCTATCCCTTCGAGGAACAGAGCGCCGTTTTTGCCGCCAATCGCACGGCGCTGCTGGTGCATGTGGCCGGCGGAATGCTCGCGCTCCTCGCAGGACCGGTGCAGTTCCTGCGCGGTCTGCGTGAACGCCGGCCCGTCCTGCACCGCGCCTCGGGCTGGATCTACGCACTCGCCGTCGTCAGCGCGTCTGCAAGCGGATTGGCGCTGTCCGGGCATGCTTTCGGCCCGCCATCCAACAAGGCGGCCTTCGCGATGCTCGCGGTGCTCTGGTTCGTGGCGACGGCGGCCGGCATCCGCGCCGTCATCGCCGGTGACCTCCTGCAGCATCGCCGCTGGATGATCCGCTCCTATGCACTCGCCTTCTCCGGTGTGACGCTGCGGGCAGAAACACTTCTTCTGGCCGTCGCGGCAGACATGGAATTCGCCGCCGCCTACGGCATCGCCGCCTGGCTGTGCTGGGTCGGCAATCTCCTGGTCGCAGAATGGCTGATCCTGCGCTGGCCGCCTGGCCGGCGCGGATTGCACGCCTGATGCCCCTCTTGCCGCGGCGGTGTGGATTGCGTACCTCCATGGCATGACACGGATTACACCGCTTGAAGGCGTCCATAACTTCCGCCACTTCCACGGCTATGATGCAGCCGATGGCGCGAAAGTGCGCGAGGGTCTCTATCGGTCCGGCCATCACAGCCGTGCCACCGCGGCCGATCTGGAAATCATGCGCAAGCTGGGTATCCGCGTCGTCGCCGACCTGCGCAAGACGCGCGAACGCACCAATGAGCCCTCGGCCTGGCCGGAAGACATGGCCGTCCGTGTGATCGCCTCGGATCTGGGCGATTCCGGCGAGCCGCCGCATCTGGCCTTCATGCGCAAGGGCGTCCATACGCCCGAGGCCGTGCGCGATTATATGCTGTCGGCCTATCGCCGCATTCCCATGGAGGCGTGCAATCAGGAAGTCTATCGCGAAGGCTACCGGGCGCTGGCCTCGGGCGAGGCCGATGGCGGTTTCCTGGTTCACTGCGCCGCCGGCAAGGACCGGACGGGGATATTCTGCGCCCTGATCCTGGAGGAACTCGGCGTCGACCGGGATACCGTGATGGCCGACTATCTGCTGACCAATGAAGCGGTGGATTTCGACAGCCTGATTCCGCGCATCCAGGAACGCTCCCTGGAACAGTATGGTCAGGCCATGCCGTCCGCCATGATGCAGGTCTTTCTCGGCGTGGATGCCGACTATCTCGCCGAGGCCTTCCGAACCATGGGCGATACCGACAGCTATGTGACCGGCCATCTCGGGATTACCGAAGCCGAGCGCCAGGCGCTGCGCGAACGCTGGCTGACGTCCTGAGACCGGTCATGGCGCGCATGACATGACGGGCCAATCGATCGACCTGCCCTGGCGGGACCCGCTGGTGGCCTTTGCGCCGCTGTCCGGCGAGCCGCATGCTTTGCTGCTGCACGACGGCCGCAATGACCGCGCGCGGATCTTTGCGTTTCCGGACGACGTCTTCGATGGTGAGGGCCGGGCCGGGTTCGACGCGCTGGCTGACTCCGCGCGAACGAGAGGCGGGCTTCACGCCGGTCTTCTCGGCTATGACCTCGCCGCCGCCTTCGAACGCCTGCCCCATCTCGACCCGCGCTGGCCGATGCTGGCCATGGCCCGCTATCCCGCCTGGGCCGAGTTCGACCGGGCTGCCGGAACCTGCCGGGTCCAGGGCGAAACCGCCGCAGCCGCCGAACGGCTGGCCGGCGCGCTGGGGGAGGGCGAACCAGCTCTGGCTCACCCTGTCACGGGTGCCCGGCTTGAACCGCGCTGGAGCCGCGAGCGCTATCTCGACGCCGCCCGCTGCGCCCGCGACTATGTCCATGCCGGCGATGTGTTCCAGGTCAATCTGTCCCAGGCCTTCGATATCGAACTGGCGGAGGAGGACACGCCCTGGGCGGTCTTTTGCCGCCTTTGTTCGGACAGTCCGGCGCCGCATGCGGCCTTTCTCCGGCTCGACGCGGACCGGGTGGTTCTGACCAATTCGCCGGAACGTTTCCTGAAGGTCCGGGACCGCCGGGTCGAGGCGCGGCCGATCAAGGGCACCCGCCGCCGCGCGGCCGATCCGGAGGCCGACGCCGCGCTCGCCGCCGAACTGTCGGCCAGCGCGAAGGACCGCGCCGAGAACCTGATGATTGTGGATCTGATGCGTAACGATATGTCACGCGTATGTCGGTCGGGCAGTGTACGTGTGCCGCACTTATGTGACCTGGAAAGCTACGCAAATGTGCACCATCTGGTCTCCGTCGTCGAAGGCGAGCTGGCCGCGGATCACGATGTCTTCGATCTTCTCGCCGCGAGCTTTCCGCCGGGCTCGATCACCGGCGCACCAAAGGTCCGGGCGATGGAAATCATCTGCGAACTCGAGGGCGAACCGCGCGGTCCCTATTGCGGGGCACTCGGCTGGATCGACGGGGCTGCGGCGCTCGATCTGAATGTGATGATCCGCACCGCAGCGCTGCGATGTGTCGACGGACGCTGGCGGGCGAGCGTGCGCTCGGGCGGCGGCATTGTGGCCGACAGCGATCCGCAGGCAGAATACGAGGAAACCCTGACCAAGGCCTCGGCCCTGCGCCGGGCGTTCGGCGTGGAGGCGGAATGAGCGGTATCGCATTCAAGGATGGCGACTGGATCGAGGAGACCCGCAAGGCTTGGGCGCTCAACGACCGCGGCGTACTGCTGGGCGACGGGCTGATCGAGACCATGCGCGTTGTGCGCGGGCAAGTGCTGCGCTTTGACCGTCACATGGAAAGACTGTCGCGCAGCTGCGCCGATCTCGGCCTGCCCGGTCCGAAGGACCCGGAAGGCATTGCGGGCCTTATCGCCGAGCTCGTGGCTGAAAATGCGCTGAAGGATGGGGTGGTGCGCCTGACCTTGACCGCCGGGCCGGGGCCGCGTGGTCTCGACCGGCCGGACGAGGTCATCCCGTCGCTGGCCTTGTCTGCGGCGCCTTTCACGCCCCCGCCTGCGCAATACCATCTGGCGCTGAGCGAGATCCGGCGGTCACCGGCGAGTATTGCGGCTCGCTACAAGACGCTCAGCTATATGGACAATCTGCAGGCGCGGCGGCAGGCCCGCGGCGCCGGCGCCGACATGGCGCTTCTGCTTGACACGCGCGGCAATCTTTCCGGCGGCGATTGTGCCAACCTGTTCTGGACGCGCGGGGAGGATGTCTTCACGCCGGATCTGCGGTGCGGCGTGCTGGCCGGAACCGTGCGGGCCGAGATTCTCGATTCCATTCCCGTCGAGGCGGGAAACTACGAGCCGGGCGAGCTGGTGCAGGCCGATGCCGTCTTCGTCACCAATGCCGCCATTGGCGCAGTGCCGGTGGTCTCGCTGGACGGGGTGCCGCTGGGCAGCGGTGAATTGCCGCCCCGGATCGCCGCGCTATTCGCGTGATACGACGAGCGAGCGCCGCGGCCGTAGATAGAAGGCTTCATTCAGGTTGAAGCGCGACATGCCGAGCTCGCTGAACAGCGTCTCGTGCTCATAACTCACTTCGACCATGATGATGGAGCGGTTCGGCTGCAGGATGCCGCCGGGGACCGCCACACCGGCGCCTTCCGAATAGGGCGACATACCTCGCGCGTCCGACCATTGCACCTCGACGTCTCCGCCATTGTCCATCATCACGCTGGACACGCGGATCTGCATGGGGGTCGGGTCGAACGGCGCAAGAATGACGGTGCCTGCATTGAGAATTTCAATCATCTCGTCATCGGTGATGATGTCGTCCTGGGCGACGAGGTCGGCGAGGGCACTGGCCGCGCTCGTGACCTTCCGGTCAATCGACAGGACGAGGCTGAGATCGACGGCGCCGAGATAGAGCAGGATCATCACCGGTGCGATCAGCGCAAACTCGACGGCGGAGAGACCGCGGCAGTCACGCCAGAAGCGGTGCAGGCGGGCGATCGGCGAACTAGTCATCGAAAGGCTCGTTGCGGAAAACGGTGGCCGCCGTGATCAGGTGCTGGTTGCCGCTCATATTGGCCAGGGCCCCGGAAAAGCCCGGCGTCAGCAGCTGCCAGCGATAAAAGACGCGGACCAGCACGATGTCGCCGGCATCGCCGGGATCGAAACCGAAATCATCCGTATTGATGGCGCCGTCCTCAACCGGGCTGGACTGGTCGACATTGTCGAAGTCTTCGAAGACCCGAACATCAATCTCGACATTGTCGCAGGTGCCCAGCACCACAATGCGGTCGCATACGGCAGTACGGAAGGCGGCCTGGGACATGCCGGAAGACTGGGCGCGACCCGTGCGGATGTCGCGAGCGGTCTCCAGAACGGCGTTTTCGAGAACCGAGCCGAGAAAGAAGACCGCCGCAATCTCGATCATTGCAAAGAGCAGGAAAAAGAATGGCGCCGCGATCATCGCGAATTCGACGGCGGCAACACCTGAATGGTTGCGCACGAACCGTTTCAGCAATGCGCGCGTGCGGCTTGCTGCGAAGCCGGACCAGATCGGACGGGCTGAACGTGTCATGCTACGCCTCCGTGCCGTCTTGCCACTATTGTGGTTGGCCACCACCACCCAACCCGGCCTCGGCGGTCCTGAGGCGGGCTTGCTGGGCTCCGGTGAGCTGGTTGAAGCCTTCGTCTGCGTCGCCGACGCGGGGGACGCCTTCGCAGATATCACCGCAAGACAGTGTCTGGCGATCGGTGCCGCGGAAATAGGCGACCTGACCCGCGACCGGATTGGTCACGACGATCTCGCGCGAGTAGATAATGCGACCGACGCGATCCAGGGCGATGACATTGGTGCGGCCCTGCAGACGGCCGGTTACCACCAGGGTGCGGCCATCATGGACCAGGGCGTCCGCGATCGAGGGATTGCCGATCACAATCGCAGACGCTTCGCCGGGCAGGCGCACGACCTGCGCATGCTCCACGGCGACAGAGAGTTCGCTGGCAGCCGCCGGCATCGTGCAGGCGATGGCCAAGGTGAATGCGGCGGCGGTCCTGTAGAACATGATGGGCACTCCGTCCCGGTCGGCTGAACATGGGAGCCAGTTTCGCGCGCGCGTCTGAATCTTTTCTAAACGGCGCTGCGTGTGTTTGCTTTAGAAATCGGGGTGGTACTGTTATTGCGATGTTAACTATAGCGAAGATTGGTATTCGTACAGATTTTGTTAAGCACGTATTTTTACTGAACTGAAAGCGTTCTCGTGTTTGATGGGTCTCGTTCAGGAGGGGTCGGGACGGATCGGCTCCTGATGGTGAGGTTCCTACACGGGAGTAGAAAAATGAAACTCGTTTCTCGCTTTTTCAAAGACGAATCTGGCGCCACCGCGATCGAGTACGGCCTGATTGCCGCCCTTATCGCTGTCGTCATCATTGGCGCCGTGACCACGCTCGGCACGGGCATCAACACCGGCTTCACGACGGTGTCGACCGCGGTGAACGGCGGCTAAGCCGCACGCCAAAAACTGCTTCGCGCAGTGGAAGGGCCGCCCCGAAAGGGCGGCCCTTTTCTTTTGTGCTTGTCTCCATCTGACTTGTGCAGATGTCTCAAGATGCCAACCCGATATTAAGGCCTTTGCGGCAGCATCGCCCTTGTCCAGGAGGGAAATCATGCTGACCGATATCCTGCTGCTTGCCTTTGCCGGCCTCATGGTGGCTGCCGCGTTTTCCGACGCGGTGCGCTTTACAATTCCCAATTGGCTATGCGGCCTCATCGCCGCCGGATTTCCGCTGGTTGCCGTGGCAGCCGGGCTGGGATGGGCCGATGCCGGCCTGCATGTCCTCGCTGGATTTGTCGCCCTTGTCTTCGGGTTCGCGCTTTTTGCGCCGGGCTGGATCGGCGGCGGCGATGCCAAGTTGATTGCCGCGGCCGCGCTCTGGATGGGTTGGGCGGATCTGGCGGCCTTTGCTTTCCACACCGCGCTTGCTGGCGGTGTCCTAGTCCTGTTGCTGATCGGCATTCGCCGGATGGTTCCCGTTTTCGACCTTCCGGCAGGATGGGTCGCACGGACCGCGATCGCGGAAGGTGCTCCGGTTCCCTATGGAATCGCAATCGCTGCAGGCGCGTTGTGGACATTGCCGGACAGCGCGCTGTTTGCTGCCATCTGACCGTTTGTAGCCGGCGCCTGATAAACGTCGCCGTGCAAGCGGGTGAGTCGGAATTATCGGCAAATGCTGAAAAATCCGGAGTTCAAACGGATTGTCCGGATAGCATTAACGCGACTTTGAGGAATTCGGCTTCTCCTGTGGGGCGTATTCGTGCGCCCAAGAGGTTCGAAGCGTCCCATGAACGCTGTCCGTATTGCCATTCTTGCCGCCGCCGCGATCGCAGCGATCGCCGTGGCCTTCTTTGTAAAGCAGGCCATGTCGGGGGGCGATGCTCCGCAGGTCGTGCAGGTCCAGGAAGAGCGTCCTGCGGTTCGCATCCTCGCAGCGCGCAACGACCTCGCGACGGGCGCCCGTGTGGGTGCTGCTGATTTCTACTGGCAGGCCTGGCCCGAGGAGGCCATTTCCAACGGTTACATCGTTGAAGGCCAAGGCCAGGGTATCGAGGATTTTGCCGGTTCCGTCGTTCGCGCACCCATTGCCCAGGGTGAACCCATATCCGGGCGCCGTCTGGTGCAGCCCGGCGATGCCGGTTTCATGGCTGCGGTCCTGTCGCCCGGAATGCGCGCCGTGGCGGTCCCGATCTCGGCTGAGCGTGGTGCTGGCGGTTTCATTCTGCCCAATGACCGCGTCGATGTCATCGTCTCCTTCGAGGATGACGGGGAGGGCGCCCGCGGCGGCCGCCGGGCCATTGTCGCCCGCACGATCGTGGAGAATGCGCGCGTTCTGGCCATCGATGAATTGTTCGGTGATGGCGAGGGCGAGGAGAATGTCGTCGGCGATACCGCCACACTGGAGCTGACCCCGGACCAGGCCCGCGCCGTGGCTGTTGCGGTTGCCCGCGGCGAGGTGACCTTGGTGCTGCGCAGCCTGACAGACATTGAAGGCGGCCCTGTTCTTGTAACTGGCGGCGAAGTGGCTGACGCCGATGGAATGACCGAAAGCCTGTCACCGCGCACCAACCACGTAACGCTGATCCGTTATGGCCATGCCCAGCAAATTGCGCTGGCCGGAGACGAGTGAGGACCGACGCGATGATCCGCTCCCTGATCCTTCTCGCCGCGATGGCGGTTGCCGCTCCGGCCCAGGCCCAGGCGCCTGGGACTGAACGCGGCAACACGATGCAGGTCTACATCCGAGAGCCAGGCGATGGTCCGGTATCACAGAATCTGGATCTGCCGCTGTCCAAGGCTGCAGTCGTTCATCTGCCGGTGGACGTAGCGGATGTACTGGTGACGAACCCCGAAGTGGTCGACGCTGTCGTGCGCACGCCGCGCCGGGCCTATCTGATGGGCATGGGTATCGGCCAGACGAATGCCTTCTTCTTCGATGCTGACGGTCAGCTGATCCTGGATCTCAACCTGCGTGTCGAACGCGATCTGGCACCGTTGCAGGACGCGCTGGAGCGCTTCCTGCCGAATGCGCGTGTCCAGGCCGAGGCGATGAATGATCATATCGTGCTGTCCGGCTCTGTGCCGAGTGCTTCGGACGCCGATGCCGCCCTGCGCATCGCCCAGCGCTGGGTCGACGACCCGGAAAACATCCTGTCGATGATTTCGGTCCAGGCGCGCGAGCAGGTGATGCTGAAAGTGCGCATTGTGGAAATGCGCCGGACGATCGTCCGCCAGCTGGGTGTCAACCTTACGGCCGGTGGCAATACCGGCGAGTTTGGCTTTCAGGTTGAGACGGAGCCGCAGTTCTCTCAGGTGGGATCCTTCCTGGGCGGCATGGGGGCGCTGTTCGAATGGACCAGCGGCAACCCCACCGGCGTAACTGACGTTTCGACCCTGCTTCAGGCGATGGAGAGGGTCGGTCTGGTGCGCACCTTGGCCGAGCCCAATCTGACCGCAATCACTGGCGAATCCGCCAACTTCCTGGCGGGTGGCGAATTTCCGGTCCCTGTGGGCCGCGACCGTGACGGCAACGTCATTATCGAGTTCAAGCCGTTCGGCGTCGGACTGGGCTTCACGCCCGTGGTTCTTTCGGAGGGGCGCATCAGTCTGCGCATTTCGACGGAGGTTTCTGAACTGACGACGCAGGGCGCTCTGACGGCCCAGGAAAGCGTTGTTCTGAATGATGCCGGTGAAGTAATCGGCACCGTGCCTGGCCTTACCATCCCCGCGCTCAACGTGAACCGCGCCGAGACAACGGTGGAGCTTCCCTCCGGCGGTAGCCTCGTGCTGGCCGGTCTGATTCAGGAAGAAACCCGCCAGAATCTCGATGGTGTTCCGGGTGTGCGCAATTTGCCGGTCCTGGGCACGCTGTTCCGCTCGCGCGATTTCGAGAACCAGGAAACCGAGCTGGTTGTGCTGGTCACGCCCTATCTGGTCGATCCGGCCAATCCAAACCAGTTGAACACCCCGGCTGACGGCTATCGCACACCGCATGAGGCGACAGCCTTCCTCTTCAACCGGATCAACCAGGTTTATTCCGTGCCCGGTTCGGATACCGGAGACCAGTCCTGGTCCGGTCCGGTCGGCTATCTGTTCGAGTAGGTGGAGTTGGTCATGACGGCGTTCCGTACAAGTTTCGCAGCCCTGGCTTCGCTTGCCGCTCTCACGGCTTGCGCGTCGACCCCGAGTGCCGATGTCGGTCTGCCGCGCGCAACCGCCGTTGCGGAGACATTCCGCAGCGAGATGATGATCGATCCGCGCGACAACGGCCTGACATGGCAGCAACGCAGCCAGCTGGCGGCGATCGCCAGCGAATACAAGGCGCGTGGCCATGGCCCGCTTGTGATCAGCTATCCTCAGGGCGGCAGCAGCCAGGACGCCGCGATCGGGGCGATCGCCGAGGCGCGGACCTTCCTGTACGAGCAGGGCATCGACTGGCGCCAGATCGCCGGCGGTGCGTATGAGGCCCGGGGCGGCATGGACGGGCAGGTGATTTTTTCGTTCCGCCGCTATGCAGCGGTCGCGCCTGAATGCGGAACCAGCTGGGACAATCTCGCTGTCGAACGCGACAACCAGGGGCACAGCAATTTCGGCTGCGCGATGGCAGCCAATCTCGCCGCCATGATCGCCGATCCGCGTGATCTGGTGGCGCCGAGAACCATGGGGGTGGCAGATACGGGCCGTCGGCAGACCGTGCTTGATGCGTATCGGGCCGGGGAGTCGACCGCGAGCGAGCGCTCCGATCACGAGAGCGGCGCGGTCTCGGAAGTCAGCGAAAACTAGGGGGCGAAAGGCGCGAATGATGAACGACGCAAACAGAGCCCTTAAGGCCGATCCGCTCATGGATGACGGGGATGACCCGTTCCTGGAGGCCGAAGATGTTGAGCGCATGCTGCTCGGCGAGGCGGCTCCGGCGCGCCCTGCGCCGCCCATGAACGCGCCGCAAGGCGGCTTCGGCGCTGCCTATGATGATGACGGCGATGACCCGTTTCTCGAAGACGAGGACGACTTCGACGACAGCGACTATCCAGCCAGCCCCGCACCGCGCGCGACCTTCGATCCGGGCGCGGCCGAGTATAGCGGCATGCACGACGAAATCGCGCCTGTCGGGGCAAGCGGTGCCTTCTATGGCGAGGTCGATGGCGAGGTCTCCGACCAGCCGGTGCCGCGCATCACGGTCGCTGCCTTCTGCGAGCGCCCCGAAACCGGCGCCCTGGTTCACAATGCCGGCAATGACCGCCGTCTTGCGAAAGCGCATGTCACGGTCGAACTCGGCGGTCTGCCTGCTGCAATCGAACGCTATCACGACGAATCGACGCCCAACCTGCTGATTGTCGAAAGCGGCATGCGCGGGCGGGGCCTGTTCGACCAGCTCGAGGAGCTGGCCGGCGTCTGCGATGCGGATACCAAGGTGATCATCGTCGGTGCCGCGAATGACATCAGTCTCTACCGCGAGCTGATGAAGCGCGGTGTAAGCGAGTATCTGGTGCCGCCGATGACGCCGCTGCACCTGATCCGTACGATCTCGGAGCTCTTCCTCGATCCCGATCAGCCCTTTGCGGGCAAGTCGATCGCCTTTATCGGGTCCAAGGGCGGCGTAGGCTCGTCGACCGTCGCGCACAATTGCGCCTGGGCCTTGACCGAAGGCATCCAGACGGACGCGGTTCTGGTCGATCTCGACCTGTCGTTCGGAACGGCAGGTCTCGACTTCAATCAGGATCCGGCTCAGACGCTGGGCGATGCCCTGGCCGAGCCCGATCGCCTGGATGATGCCCTGCTCGATCGTCTGCTGGTGCGCTGCACGGAACGGCTCAGCCTGTTCTCGGCGCCGGCCACGCTGGACAAGGACTGGGAGTTCTCGCCGGCCGAGTACGAGATCGTGCTCGACAAGGTCCGCCGCCAGGCGCCCTTCATGGCGCTCGATCTGCCGCATATCTGGATGCCCTGGGTCAAGCAGACCCTGCTCAGCGCCGACCAGGTCGTGGTCACGGTGACGCCGGACCTGGCATCCCTGCGCAATGCGAAGAACCTGTTTGACCTGATCACCAGCGCGCGCCCGAACGACGAGCCGCCAAAGGTCGTGATCAACATGGCCGGCATGCCCAAGCGTCCGGAAATTCCGGTCAAGGACTTCGCCGAAGCGCTGGGCACCCAGCCGGCCCTCGTTCTGCCGTTCGAGCCGCAATTGTTCGGCAAGGCGGCGAATAACGGCCAGATGATCAACGAGCTCGATGCCAAGTCCAAGGCGGCGGAAGGCTTCACTCACCTGGCCGGTCTGGTCAGCGGTCGCGTGAGTACGCCGCAGCGTTCGCGTTCCCTGTTCGGAAAGATGTTCGGAGGCTAGTCAGCCATGTTCGGCAAGCGCGCCGGAGGTCCCACCACCCAACCGACGACACCGACCCCGCCGCCGGCGGAGGTCAAGGAGGCGCCTCGCAGCGATGCGGGCGCCGAACGTCGTCGCGCGCCTGCTCCCGCGCCCAAGCCCGCAGCCAAGGCTGCGCCGAAACCGTCTGTGCAGACCTTCCAGGCCCCCAAGCCTTCCAGGCCGGCGGCTGTGGCCGCTGCAGCGGCCCGGGCGCGCCCGCCTGCCGATAACGGCCGGTCGGAAGAGTATTATGCGATCAAGACGACGATCTTCAACGCGCTGATCGACACGATCGATCTGGGCCAGCTGGCCCGTCTCGACAATGAGACTGCTGCCGAAGAAATCCGCGACATCGTCACCGAGATCATCTCGATCAAGAATGTCGCCATGTCCATCGCGGAGCAGGAACAGCTGCTCCAGGACATCTGCAATGATGTGCTCGGCTTCGGTCCGCTGGAGCCGCTACTGGCGCGCGACGACATCGCCGACATCATGGTCAACGGGGCTGACGACGTCTTTATCGAAGTGAACGGCAAGGTCGAGCGGACCAATATCCGCTTCCGTGACAACGCCCAGCTCATGAATATCTGTCAGCGGATCGTCAGCCAGGTCGGCCGCCGGGTCGACGAAAGCTCGCCGATCTGCGATGCGCGCCTGATGGACGGCTCGCGCGTCAACGTCATCGCCCCGCCGCTGGCGCTGGACGGTCCGACGCTGACCATTCGTAAGTTCAAGAAAGACAAGCTGACGATGAAGAACCTGGTGGAGTTCGCCTCCATCACGCCGGAAGGCGCCAAGGTTCTCGAAATCATCGGCGCCAGCCGCTGTAACGTGCTGATTTCCGGCGGTACCGGTTCGGGCAAGACGACACTCCTGAACTGCATGACCGGCTTTATTGAAGAAGACGAGCGCGTGGTGACCTGTGAGGACGCTGCGGAACTGCAGCTGCAGCAGCCGCACGTCGTGCGCCTGGAAACGCGCCCACCCAACCTGGAAGGCCAGGGGCAGGTGACGATGCGCGACCTGGTGAAGAACTGTCTGCGTATGCGCCCCGAGCGGATCATCGTTGGCGAGGTGCGCGGCCCGGAAGCCTTCGACCTCCTGCAGGCCATGAATACCGGTCACGACGGCTCCATGGGCACGCTGCACGCCAACTCGCCGCGCGAAGCGCTGTCGCGGATCGAGTCCATGATCACGATGGGCGGTTACAGCCTGCCGACGCGGACGATCCGCGAAATGATCGTCGGCTCGATCGATGTCGTTGTGCAGGCGGCCCGCCTTCGCGACGGTTCGCGGAAGATCACCCACATCACCGAAGTGGTCGGCATGGAAGGCGATGTCATCGTCACCCAGGACCTCTTCCTGTACGAGATCCAGGGTGAGGACGAGCACGGCCGGATCATCGGCCAGCACGCCTCGACCGGTATCGCCCGTCCGAAATTCTGGGACCGCGCCCGCTATTTCGGTCTGGAGCGCGAACTCGCCAACGCACTCGACGCAGCGGAGGCCTGACGCATGAATCCGGACATGGCCTTTTTGCTTGCAGCTGTTGCGGCCTTTGTCGCCGTCGGCGGTGTCGGCTGGGTTGCCGTCGGCTCGATGGGCGATGCCCAGTCGAAAAAGCGCATTACCCGGGCGGTGGGCGATGGCCAGCTCGTCCGGGGCAAGCGCCAGACCGCGGCGCTCGATCAGGCGGCCCAGCGCAAACGCCAGGTCCAGGAATCCCTCAAGGACATGGAGCAGCGCCAACGCGACCAGCGCAAGAAGTCGCTGACCATCAAGGCGCGTATCCGCCAGGCCGGTATGTCGTTCTCGCCGAGCGTCTTCTGGATGATCTCGGCCGGGGCCGCGCTCACGGGCGCGCTGGTTGCCTTCATCACGGGTCAGAATCTGCTGGTTCTCGCAGCGATCACGCTGATCAGCGGCTTCGGTCTGCCACGCTGGTGGCTGGGTTTCCTGTGCGCACGTCGCCAGAAGAAGTTCACGGCGGAGTTTGCCAACTCGCTCGACGTCATCACGCGTGGCGTGAAGTCCGGCCTGCCGTTGAACGAGTGTCTGAAAATCCTGGCGACCGAATCGCCGGAACCGATCCGCACGGAGTTCGAGAAACTGGTCGAGGGCACCGCTGTCGGCGTGACGCTGGCGGACGGGCTCGACCGGATGTGCGAACGCATGCCGTTGCCCGAAGTGAACTTCTTTCGCACGGTGCTCGTGATCCAGCAGAAGACCGGCGGCAATCTCGCCGAAACCCTGGGCAATCTCGCCACAGTGCTGCGGTCGCGCAAGATGATGCGCGAGAAGATCAGTGCGCTCTCGTCTGAAGCCAAGTCGTCGGCTTTCATTATCGGGTCGCTGCCGCCGGGCGTGCTGGGCATCGTCTATGCGACGACACCGTCCTATATGAGCCAGATGTTCGAGCATCCCACAGGCCAGCTGATGCTGTTGGGCGGTGCATTCTGGATGTTCCTCGGCATCATGGTCATGCGCGGCATGATCAACTTCAAGATCTGAGGGCGACATGTTCGGGCTCGACTTCGCCGATATCCGTGACTTCCTGGTCTCGCCGGAAAATCTGGTGATGATGATCTCGGCCGCTCTTGTGTTTGCGACGATCGTCACGCTGGCGGCGCCGGCCATGAACACGAATTCCCTCGACAAGCGGATCAAGGGCGTGCGCAACCGCCGTGAGGAATTGCGCCGCAAGAGCCGTGAAGCGATGGAGACCGGCCGCAACAGTTCCATCCGCGGGGCTGAAGCCAAGGGGCTGATGCGCAAGGTCGTGGACGCGCTGAACCTGCAGAAGGCCTTCGAGGATCCCGACCTGCAGGACAAGCTGCAGCAGGCCGGCCTGCGCGGCAACAAGCCGGCGGTCGCCTTCTACTTCTTCCGCCTGGCCTCGCCGATTATCCTGTTCGCGGGCACGGCGGCCTATGTCTTCATGATCAATGATTTCGGGCTTCCCACCATCACCCGCTGGTGTCTGGCCTTCGGTCTGGGGCTGCTCGGCTATTATGCGCCGAACGTCTATCTGAAGAACGCGGCCCAGAAGCGGCAGCAATCGATCATGGGCGCCTTCCCGGATGCGCTCGACCTGCTTCTGATCTGTGTGGAATCGGGGATGTCGATCGAGGCGGCCTTTCACAAGGTCTCCACCGAGGTCGGGTCCCAATCCATCGAACTCGCCGAAGAACTGTCCCTGACGACCGCCGAGTTGTCCTATCTCCAGGACCGGCGCTCCGCGTACGAGAATCTCGGCAAGCGCACCAACCACCCCGGTGTGCGCGCTGTGTGTACCTCCCTGATTCAGGCGGAACGCTATGGTACACCGCTTGGACAGGCCCTGCGGGTCATGGCGAAGGAAAATCGCGACATGCGTCTGGCGACGGCGGAAAAGAAGGCCGCCTCGCTGCCGGCCAAGCTGACCGTGCCGATGATTGTGTTCTTCCTGCCGGTTCTGTTCGTTGTCATTCTCGGACCGGCAATTATCCGCTTTAACAGCCTGTGAAAATTCGTTTTGGCGCGCTATTTGATAGAATCGCCGCACGCTGCACAGGTGGACACAGCCCATGTTTTCGGGCCGCAAGACGGAAGAAGCCATCCGCGAGGATATCCGCGCCGCCGACCGCGCCGTCGGAGAGGCCATGCAGGCCCTGTCGGCTGACGATGTTCCGTCTGCCCGCAAGGCGTTGTCAGCCGCGCCGAAGACCCACTATGCCGATATGGGCTGGAAGGTTGGTCTGGCGACTGCGATGATCGAGCTGAAAGCCGGCAAGCGCCGCGCGGGGCTGCAGCGTCTGGTCACGATATGCGGCCGCCTCGACGACACATCCCTGTCGCGAGACGACAAGAACTATCTCAAGCTCTATGCTCTTTATCGCGGAACCGAAGCCTCGAAGACCGGCCGGGCTCCGGCAGAGCTGCGGGACATGGTGGAAGATTTCCGCTTCGATCACACCCTGGTGTCACCCATCCTGCGCAAGGACTTTCCTCTCAAACATGTCGAGGACAATGAGGACGGGCCGCCGCCGCCCCCTCCGCCGCCGCCTCTGGGCGTTGGCTGAGGCGTGAAGGCGAAAAAGGAAGGCTTACAGGCGAAGTCGATGTCCATCCTGCACTTTCTCAAGTCGAAGCGGGCTGATTGGGCTGTCTTCGCGATTGCGCTTGTGCTGGTCGGCCGCCAGGCGCTGTCCTACGCGTTCTGGGGCATTGTCGACATCGCGGTTCGCCTGGACATCTGGCCGCCAGACCTCATCGCTTTTGACGCCTACGGGTATTACAGCCAGACCACCCTGCTGCATGAAACTGTGTTTTTCGCGGCCTGTGCCAGCTTCATTGCGGCCTTCATCGCCCTGGTCCTGCAGGCTCGCCTGGCCCTGCCGCTTCTCGTCTTGTGCCTGGTGCCGGGTATCGCAGACTGGGTGATGATGACATCGATCCCGCAAATGGCGAACGATCTGAGCGGCTACATCCATCTCATCGGCCATCTTGTGGCGGTATGCGCGCTCGTCTATCTGCACCGGCGTGGCTTTCTGCGCTGGCGGACAGCCGGATCCGGGAAAAACGAGGGAGCCGATCGCATGAGCCGGGAACACGTCTACACCACCCGCATCGTCTGGACCGGTGACCGGGGCGAAGGAACGCGGACCTATAAGGGCTATGACCGGACCTGGAATGTCGAGACACCCGGCAAGCCGGTCATCCATTGTTCCAACGATCCGCTGCTGGGCGGCGACCCAGGCCTCCCCAACCCGGAAGACATGCTCCTCAGTGCGCTGTCGGCGTGCCACATGCTCTGGTATCTGCACCTCGCGAGTTCGGCGGGGATTGTGGTGACCGGATATGAGGACAATCCGGACGGGGTGGGCGAGACCCTGCCCGACGGGTCGGGCCGTTTCCTGAGAGCAACGCTGCGGCCGCGGATTTCGGTGGAGCCCGGAACCGACACGGCAAAAGCCGACGCGTTGCACAAGGAAGTGCACCGCTTCTGCTTTATAGCCCGGTCGGTGAATTTCCCGATCGAGTACGATGCGGAATATGTCGAGGGCTGAGGCTTAGTCTGCGCGCACGGCGTCATAGCGCCGGCGCGATGTCAGCATGGACCGGATATAGGCCATGTTGGCCTCGGCCATCTGCGGCGAGACGTCCACGCGTGCCATCGTTTCGGCTTCCTCGAAACGGCCTTGCAGGGCCATGGCGAGGGCGAGGTTCTGGCGCACCGTCGGATCGGCGCCCGGACGGATCATCGCTTCACGCAGCATCCGCTCCGCGGTCTCGGTCTCGCCGGCCGCCATGTAGGACAGCGCGATATTCGACAGGATGGACGGGTTGCCCGGCTCCAGCTCAAGTGCGGCCTGGAAACTGGCCCGGGCAGGGCCGGCCTGGCCGGCCTGTTCCTGTGCAACGCCAAGCGCGTTGAGATATCGCCAGTTGCCGGGATCGATCTGCGTCGCCCGCCGCAGCGCTTCCATTGCGCCCGCACCGCGCCCGGCGGCGGCCATGGCGCTGCCATAGGCAAACAACAGCGGTGCATTGTCGGGGTAAAGCGCGAGCGATTGCTGCGCCACTTCTGCTGCGCGGCGGTGATTTCCCAGCTGGCGCAGCGTACTCGAAAGTTCGGTTGCGGCTTCCAGATCCGACGGGTTCAGTTCGTGGGCTTCGACCCAGAATGCCGCTTGGGTCAGGAGGTCCTGGCTGCGGATTGCGTCGCGTTCGGTCTGCGAGGCCGGCACGATCGTGTTGGCGTTCATCGTGTCGATGACGGCCTGTTCCTGTTCGGTCGGCGCCGTGGTGGTGGCGCAGGCCGAAACGGCCAGGAAGACGAGCGGGGCAAGGGCGTAAATCGGTCGCATGAGACGAATCGGTCAACTGTGGGCGTCTCTTGAATCTGCGCCTGCCCGGTCAAGAATGGGTTAATCGCAGTTCGGCTGCATGGCGGCATACGGGAAAGGTTGATCATGGCTTCGATATTCGCGTCCGGCGGGACGGCGCTCACCCTGCGGCTCGTAACGGCGGAGGCCAGTGCGGACAGGGTCGCAGCCTTGCCGGAGACGCTGCGTCCCCTGGCGGCCGGTTTCGAAGGCAAGCCGGGCCAGGTCGTGCGCTTTCCCTCCGGCAGTGACAGCGACGCCTGGCTGGGTATCGGTCCCGGCAAGGATGTCTTCGCGATCGGCGCTGCCGCGAAAGCGCTGGCCGGTGGCGACTGGCAGATCGAGGCTCTGCCCGAGGGCTGGGGTCCGACCCTGACAGCGACCGCCTGGGCGCTGGGCGGCTACAGTTTCACGCTCTACAAGCCCGCAGATCGCGAACCCGCGCGGCTGGTCCTGCCCGAGGGCGTCGACGCCGAGGAAGCCGAGGCCGTGGTCCGTGCGGTCACGCTGACACGCGATCTGGTCAACACACCGGCCGACCGGATGGGGCCGGAAGGCCTGGAGAACGCATTCCGTTCCCTGGCCGAACGCTTCGAAGCGACGGTGCGGGTTGTGCGCGGCGACGACCTTCTCGCCCAGAACTATCCGATGATCCATGCGGTCGGACGGGCTGCCGGCGAGGCGCCGCGTCTGCTTGAGCTGGAATGGGGCGAGGAGAGCCATCCGCGCGTCGCCATCGTCGGCAAGGGCGTTTGCTTCGACAGCGGTGGTCTGGATCTCAAGGCGGCCCAGTTCATGCGCCTGATGAAGAAGGATATGGGCGGCGCGGCCAATGCGATGGGTCTGGCCAGCATGATCATGGCGGCCGGCCTGCCGGTCCGGCTGCACCTTCTGGTGCCGGCCGTCGAGAATGCTGTCAGTGCCGGTGCCTTCCGTCCGGGCGATATTCTCACATCGCGCAAGGGCATCACCGTCGAGGTCGACAATACCGATGCGGAAGGCCGGCTTGTGCTCGCCGATGCGCTGACGCGGGCGACCGAGGAGAAGGTCGATCTGCTGCTCGACTTCGCGACGCTGACCGGTGCGGCGCGCGTTGCGCTGGGGCCTGAAGTGGCGCCTTTCTATACCGATCAGGACGATCTGGCCGCCGATCTCGCCGAGGCCGCGGTGAAAGTGTTCGACCCGGTCTGGCGCATGCCGCTGTGGGATGGCTATGAAGGCGATATCGAAGGCGAGATCTCCGATATCGTGAACTCGACCGCCATGCCGATGGCGGGATCGATCACGGCGGGCCTCTTCCTGCGCCGGTTCGTCGGCGATGCGGCCTGGATGCATTTCGACATCTTTGCCTGGAATCCGAAGGATCGTCCGGGGCGTCCCAAGGGCGGCGACATGCATGCCGCACGCGCCGTTTACCAAATGCTCAAGGAGCGCTTTCAGGATTAGCCGCGACCCCTTCGGGGCGATTCGCAGGCTGAACGGGAGCGTGCCGGATGGCATCCCAGGCGATGACATCGCTTGAAATGATGCGCCGCGTGTCGGCGGACGCGCTGCAGGGCGAAACGGCGGACCTCACGGCCCGCCAGTTCGCGCTGCTGTTGTCGATCTTCATGCAACCGGGCCCCCACGCTGTGCGTGACCTGTCGCGCTCGCTCGGCCTGCCGAAACCGGCCGTGACGCGGGCGCTGGATGTTCTTGAACGTCAGGGCTTTGTGCGCCGCAAGCGAGACCGTGACGACAAGCGGGACGTCTCGGTGCACCGCACTGTCAAAGGCGCTGTCTTCCTGTACGATTATGGCGAACGTGTTGCCGTCCGTGCCGAGGAAACCCGCACATGTCCCACCTGGATCCCCGCCTCACGCCCGCCAGGCCCGATCTCGCCGCCGCCCATCTGAAAGGGCAGGTCGAGGCGGCGCGCTTCGTGGAGCCGACTGACTATCAATCCGTGATCGCTGCTGCACCGATCCGCCGGGCGCCCGCGCCCGACGGTGCCATGGACGATCAGGTGCTGGCCGGCGAGGTCTTCGCGGTTCTGGACGCGCGCGATGGCTGGGGCTGGGGCTTTTCCCGCGCCGGCGGCTATGTCGGATGGGTCGACCTTGCCGGCTTCTCCACGACTGTCCGTCAGCCTGACCGGCGCATCACCGCATTGCGCACCTATGCCTTTTCAAAGCCGGACATCAAATCGGCCCCGCGTCACCTGCTCAGCCTGAACGCGCTGGTGTCCACAGGCGCGCGCGAGGGCCGCTTCATCGAGGCGGAGGGGCTGGGTTGGGTCGTCGAGGCTCATACCGGCACGCCGGACGATCATGCCGGTGATTTCGTCGCTGTGGCCGAAAGCTTTCTTGCCGCGCCCTATCTCTGGGGCGGCAAGGAGAGTCTGGGGCTGGATTGTTCCGGTCTCGTGCAGATGGCGCTCCGCGCAGCGGGCATCGATGTGCCGCGGGACGCGGATCAGCAGGAAGCCGCTCTGAAGGCCGCCTGGCAGGACGTCACCGGTGACGAGGCACGCGAGCGTGGGGATGTCGTGTTCTGGCCGGGCCATGTTGGCATCATGGTCGATTCCGAACACCTGCTGCACGCCAATGCCGGTTTCATGGATGTCACGCTGGAGCTTTTTTCCGAAGCCGAAGCGCGGATCCGGGAAAAGGAAAACCCGGTCCGCACGATCGTCCGTCCCGTCTGACACTTGGCGGGGCAGACAGCCGGCACCAAAAAAAGCCCGGGTCAGATGACCCGGGCTTTTCTGTTCGTATCGGAAGCGGGCTAGTGGCCGCCTTCCTGGGGTTCTTCGCCGGCAGCGGCCTCGTCGTCTTCGGCCGGTGCGGGTTCTTCACCTTCAGGTGCCATCTCTGCAGCCTGCTCGCCGGCCTCTTCAGCCATGTCGCCCATGGCTTCGCCGGCCTGCTCGGCCATATCCGAGACTTCTTCCGTCATTTCGCTCTCTTCCGGCAGCGGGTCCGGGAAGGGCAGCGGGTTGTCCGACAGGCTGTGCAGATAGGCGATCAGGTCGAAGCGCTGGGCTTCGTCGCTGAGACCACGGAAGGACATCGCCGTACCCGGAGCATAGGAGGCCGGGCTCTCGATGAAGTGGTTCAGGGCCTCATAGGTCCACTCGCCTTCCAGAGCTTCAAGAGCGCCGGAGTAGGAGAAGCCTGCATGGGTCGCGATATCCGCGCCCACAACACCCCAGAGATTCGGGCCGACGCCGTTGGCGCCGCCTTGCTCGAAGGTGTGGCAAGCGGCACAGCGGCGCGCGACGCGCTCGCCGTTGGAGATGTCCGCATTGGCCAGCAGGAGGCCATAATCGGTGGGGCCTTCCTCGACCGGTTCGGCCTCGCCGCCGCCCGATTCGATTGCAGCCCAGTCAACCGGATACGAGGTGTTCTCGTCGGTCAGCTCGTGCGCCCCGTGCGAGGGAACCAGCAGGTGCCCAAGCTCGGTAATGGCCATCACAGCCAGCACTGCGCCGATCAGGACACCGGCCACCTTGTTCCAGAAGAGATCGCCCATGGACGCCCCCAAAATTAGTCAGGTCGAAAATCGTGGCCGTGTTTGGCATGCGCTGCGCGGACAGGCAACAGTCCAGCGCGTTCTTGTGCATGCGTTAACACGACGCATGGCCACAGGCTTGCAGGATTTTCATGCAACGGAAAGACCAAAAATCGCAGTTCGCGCGTTGTGACGGGGCGAGCCGGCTGCAGCCGGGAATGCCTGACAGGCGGATCATGACGGGGAGGGCATGGTGCCGGTCAGACGGTCTGCAGACGGACGGCTTGAAACCCCCGAAGCCCGTTCCCAGCTGAGGGACGGGCTGGGAACCCGCAACTGGCGCAACGACGCCATGTATAGAGCAAGGTTGATAAAAATGCTGCGTACCCTTTCCCTCGCCTCCCTTTCCATCCTCGCGCTCACTGCCGGTGCAACGGCCCAGCAGGGCGAGCTCCGCCTCGGCGGCGGCTATGAGCGCTTCGACTTCGACGATGTCGATGTGGACACGGCCGTTATTCGCGGTGGCTACGACTTCAATCGCTTCTTCGGCGTTGAGGGCCAGGCCAATATCGGCATCAACGACGAGTCCGTGACGGTCGCCGGCGTGACCGGCGATGTCGGTCTCGATTATTCGCTCGGCGCGTTCGGTGTCGTGCGCCCCTGGTCGAACGAGCAGGCCAATGTCTTCCTGCGCGGCGGCTACACCACGACCGAATTCGATGCCGATATTGCCGGTCTGAATTATGACGGCAGCGACGAAGCCTGGGCTTTCGGCGTCGGTGGCGAATGGTTCTTCGCCGGCGATAACGGCGTCCGCCTCGACTATACCCGCTATGATTATGACGATGGCGGTGAAGCCGACACCTACGGCATTTCCTACGTCCGGCGCTTCGGCGGCTAGGCAAAGCCGTAAACTGTCTTGAAAAGCGAAAGGCCGTGCCCGCCGGGTGCGGCCTTTTTCGTTCATTGCGGACACGTAATCGAGATGAACGCCGCGTTCAGCCCGGGCTCACGCATCCGGCGGCAATTTCCCCGTGCGAGGGCATCAAATGCGAGGAAATACAAAATGTTCAGAGTGCTGAGTGCGTGCGTGCTGGCATGGGCGGGTCTGGCTGCGGCCGGCCACGCGCAAACGGCTGACAATGGCTTCAACCTGTCGGCCGGCTATAGCCGTATCGATCTTGAGAATTTCGATCTCGGCGCAGCAACGATTCGCGGCGGCTATGATTTCAACCGCTATCTCGGCGTCGAGGCCCAGCTCGATATCGGCATTGACGGCGATGACGCCAATGCCTGCCCTGTGGATGCCTTGTGCATCGCCGCGATCTCGACGCTGGACCTGGAATACTCCGTCGGTGCGTTTGCAGTCGGACGTTTTCCTGTCACCGACAGTTTCAGCGTCTTCGGCCGTCTGGGTTATGTGACGACCGAGTTCGACGCCAATTTCGCCTATGGCGGTTCCACGGATGACCAGGCCATCGCCTGGGGTGTCGGTGCCCAGTATGAGCTGTGGGAAAATGGTGCGATCCGTTTCGACTACACCCGGACCGATTATGACGATTTCGGCGACGCCGACAGTTTCGGCCTGTCCTACGTCCATCGTTTCGGCGGCTGACAGCCGGCTCGGGAACGCTGCGAAAATGAACGGGAGCTGCGATGCGGCTCCCGTTTTCTTTTGACCGGTCTTCAAGGGAGGACTCGGCGGTCCCGTCCGGGTGTGATATGGTTGTGTTACGGCACCATAAGGGCTGCGTAAGGGCCCCATATGTGCCGCATACGTGTGACGCCGCGCCGCTTGCGAGAGCCATGAGCCCGCCGGACGGGCGGCGCTCCGGGCCGAACGGTCCCGGATCTGTTCTGACAGTTCCGACCCACACCGCCCGGCGGCGGTCTGCCGGGCGTCGCACGAAAGGCGATGCAATGACACAGTTCACGATCTTCGACGAAACGTCCGCACCCGCCGACTCAAAGCCGATCCTGCGTTCGGTGAAAGCCCGGCTCGGCTTCATCCCCAACATCATGGGCGAGCTCGCTGCCTCGCCTTCGGCGCTGGATGCCTATGCGACCCTGTCCGCCGTTTTCGGGCGCAGCGGCCTGACCCAGATCGAGCGCAATGTTGTGCTCCTGACCACCGATTTCGAGAATAATTGCGGGTATTGCATGGCGGCGGATTCCACGATCGCCCTGAATACCGGCCTCGAGCGCGAAATTGTCGTGGCCATCCGCGAAGGCCGGGTGATCCAGAGCGATGCGCGGCTCGAAGCCCTGCATCAGTTCACCCGTGCCATGGTGCGCGAGCGGGGCCTGGTGGAGCGCCACGATATCGACGCCTTCCTGCGCGCCGGTTTCACCAAGGCCAATGTGCTGGACGTGGTGACCGGCGTGACGCTGAAAACCATGTCCAACTACACCAACCACATCGCCGAGACCGAGCTGGACGACAGTTTCGCGCCGATGGCCTGGTCCAAACCTCTCCTCCAGCACGCCGACTGATCAGACGGAAGCCCGATTGGCGGACACCTGCGGGGCCGGATTGCCGGCCCCGCTTTTTTGCCGCCCCGTCCTTTTGCAGGACGTCAGATTTTCCGCTCGACCCAGAGTTCGGCCAGGCGCCGGGCGATCGCGATCGAGGGTGGCATGGCGGCTTCCGGGTGCGTCCCGGCCAGCATGTCGCGGACATCGTCCCGCGAGAACCAGCGCGCGTCTTCCAGCTCGTGGGCGTCGATGTTCAGTGTGGCATCGAGCACCGGCGCGACCAGGCCCACCATCAGCGAGGAGGGGAAGGGCCAGGGCTGGGCCATGACATAGCGGGTGGTGGCGATGTCGGCGGTCACACCGGACTCTTCCTTCAGTTCGCGTGCGCAGGCCTCTTCCAGCGTCTCGGCCGGTTCGACGAAACCGGCGAGGGCCGACCACATGCCTTCCGGCCAGCTGGCCTGCCGGCCCAGAAGACAGCGCTCGCCATCGGTGGCCAGCATGATCACCACCGGATCGACGCGCGGGAAATGTTCGGCGCCGCAGCCGTCGCAGCTGCGGCGATTGCCACCCGAGCGCATGCGGGTCGGCTGGCCGCAATTGGCGCAGAAACCGTGCCGGTCGTGCCAGGCCAGGATGGACTTGGCATAGCCGTAGATCGCGGCCTCGTCGGCCGTGAGCCCCATGGCGGCGCGCCGGGCGTCCAGGCGCATCGTGCCCGCCGGCTCCGGGGCATCGGTCTCCAGCTGGGCGGCAAAACAGGGCGAGCCGCGATAATGGCCCAGGAAGACGCGCGGTCCCGTTGTCGCCAGGGCGGACAGCTCGTCCGGCCGGAACCAGAAAATGGCACCCTCCGGCGACAGCAGCGGATCGCCCGCCTGCAGCACCATCCACCAGCCCTCATCGCCGTCCAACAGGGTGTTCAGGCGTACCTCGTCGCGTCTGAGAACTTCACCGCGATCCAGCGGAGCGCCGGCAAAGACGAGCGGGGCGGCATCGGCGAGCAGGGTTCTGTCATTCATGGGGAAATGTCCGGTCAGCGGCCCTGCAGGCTTAGCCGTATGCGGCGCGGGCATCAATCGGGCAGTGCGTGCGGCGCAGCGGCTAGAGGGCGACCCGTTCGCCGTGTTCGGGGATATGGCAGTCCCAGCCCAGCTCGTGCTCGATCCGGTCGCGCAGCGCCCGCGAGGCCTGCGGTTCGCCGTGCACGAGAAAGGTCCGGCGGGGCGGCTGTTCGAAGCGGCGAAGCCAGCTCATCAGCCCGTCGGCATCGGCGTGGGCCGACAGCATGGGCAGATCCGCCACCTCGGCCTCGATGGGAACCGTGCGGCCATGCAGCCGGATTTCGTCGGCCCCGGCGAGGATCGCCGCGCCGGGCGTGCCGGGTGCCTGGAAGCCGGAGAACAGGATCGTGTTGCGCCGGTGCGGCGCATAGGCCTTGAGGTGGTGCTGCACCCGCCCGCCGGTCACCATCCCGCTGGCGGCGATGATGATCTTGGGCATGGGGTCGGCCGTCAGTTCCTTGGACCGCTCCGTGTCGCGGACATATTCGATCATCCGTCCCATGGCGCGGGCATCGGCGGCGCTCAGCTTGTGTTCGCCGACATGGCGGTTGAGCAGGATGCTGGCATCGATGGCCATCGGGCTGTCCAGATAGACCGGGATGGAGTCCAGCCGGCCGGCACATTTCAGCCGCCACAGATGCCAGGTCAGCAATTGGGCGCGTCCGACCGCGAAGGCGGGGATGATCACGGTGCCGCCGCGCCGGACGGTGCGCTCGACGATGTCGTGCAACAGGTCGGCGACGTCGCGGCGTTCGTGGAGGCGATCGCCATAGGTGGTTTCCAGCAGCAGGAAATCGGCGCGGCCGACCGGGTCGGGATCCGGCAGCAGCGGATCGTCCTCGCGGCCCAGATCGCCGGAGAACACGACGCGCCGGCCCTGCCAGTCGAGCGTGACGGTGGCGGCGCCGAGAATGTGGCCGGCCCGGCGGAACACCAGCCGCGCTCCGGGAACCGGCTCGACCGTCTCGCCGAATTCGACACTGTCGAATTGTTCCATCGCGGCCTTGGCGTCTTCTTCGGTGTAAAGCGGCAGCGCCGGGTCGTGGCGCGAGAAGCGCTTGCGATTGGCGTATTCGGCATCGCGCTCCTGGAGATAGCCGCTGTCGGTCAGCAGGATTTCGCACAGATCCAGAGTCGGCGGGGTGCACAAAACGGGGCCGCGATACCCGTCCTTGATGAGGCGGGGGATATAGCCGGAATGATCGAGATGGGCGTGGGAGAGGGCGAGGGCGTCGATCCGCGCGGGGTCGATGCCGAAACCGGACCAGTTGCGGGTGCGGATGTCGCGCCGGCCCTGGAACATGCCGCAATCGAGCAGGATGTCCCGTCCCGCCGAACTGAGAAGATGCCGCGACCCGGTCACCGTGCCGGCCGCGCCGAGAAAGGTCAGCTCGAGCTTTTCCATCCGCATCCTCCTTGAAGCACCTTTCCGGGGGATGCGCGCAAAGGCAAGCGTGGCGACGCGCCGCAGGGGGCGGCGCCGATTTGTCACTTGCATTTGCGAATGAGTCGCAATTATTGTCGCGGCAGGAGGTGTCGAAATGGATCCGAAATCGCAACGATCGTCAGCCCTGTGCGCCCATCACGCCCAGATGGCTGTGCGCGACTGGCTGGAGACCCAGGCGCGGGTGACGGGATACTGGCGTGACGTCCTGCTGTCCTCGGGCGGCAGCGAGGAACTCATCGCCGTGCTCGATCATCATGCCGATGTGCTCGCGGCGGCGGCCCGGCTGGACAGTGCCGAACCCGTCTTCGCGCACTAGCCCGGGCTTGCCGGCACTGAGGGGAACCGCCGGGCCGCTGCAACGTTCCATTGAGAACGAGACAGAGGCGCGCTGCGCGACGCGGCGTTCGGTGGTGTGGGAACAGTCAGGCGGATACTTGTTTTTGCGGCAGTACTGACCGCCGCCTTCGCGGTGATGGTGACGGGTGGATTCTGGTTCCTCTCGTCGCCGGATCGCGCGACCGGCTTTGTCGAGGCGCGCCTGGCAGCAATGGCCGGACGGCCCGTGGCGCTGGAAGGGGCCTGGGTGAGCCCCGGGCTGAAGCCGGTGCTCCATCTGCGCCAGCTCGATATCGAGCGCACCGGCTCGGCGCAGACGATCGATCTTCATCTCGACCCGGCCGGGATCCTCCCGGGACGCCAGCTCATCGCTTTCGCCGGGATCGACGAGGCCGCCTTCACCTACCGCATGCGGGCGCGTGACGGGTCCGGCGGCGGCCTGCCGGGCTATCTCTCCACTGCGCGCGATGTCGACATCACGCAATTGCGGCTGAGCATACAGCGGCCGGGGCGGGAGCCGGCTCTGCTGATCATCACCGAAGCGCGCGGCAATCTCGCCAGCGGGGATTTCCGTCTCACCGCGGCAGGCGGTCGGTCGGTGCTGCATCTCAACGGGTCGGCCGAAGGCCTGTCGCTGGACGGATTTTCCGGCGAGATGGAAATGCACGGGCGCAACTTCGCCGAGCTGGCGGCGGTTTTCGGCCTGTCGGCACCGGATACGCCGCCCTTCTCGCTCTATGGAGACGTTGCCCACGAAGACGGCATCTGGACGTTCAGCCCCTTCAACGGCCTGGTCGGCGATTCCGATCTTGCCGGCACCATGTCGGCAGATTTCGGGCGGCCGCGACCGCGGCTCACGGCGGACCTCACCTCCGACAATCTCGACTTCGACGATCTGGGCGTGGTGATCGGCGCGCCGTCGGACATCGAGCGGACCACCGCGAATGACGAGCAGGAAGCGGCGAACCGGGCCTATGCGTCCAGCGGACGCCTGATCCCGAATGCGCGTCTGGATACCACACGCGTGCGCACCGCCGATGCCCGGGTACGCTTTACCGCCCGCAATGTGCAGGCCGGAGCCGTCCCCCTGAGCGCGATGGAGATCGTTTTCGAACTGGACAATGGCGTGATGACCTTCGAGCCGCTGGCCTTCGAGACGGCGGATCGTGGCCGGCTGACCGCCTATGCGACGATCGATGCCCGCACGGACACGGTGCGCACAGAGGCCGAAGGCGAGCTGGAGGGGTTCGAGCTGGCCTCGATCGGCAATGGACGGCTGGCCCGCGGTCAGATGCATGTCGCCTTCGCGCTGGCCATGACCGGTGCGGATCTGCGAACCGCCTTTGCCTCGGCCGATGGCGAGATCACCGCGCAGGTGGCGCCGGGAGCCCGGATCCGTCATCTCGCGGTCGAAGGCGCTGGCCTCGATGTCGGCGAAATCCTGCTGCTGCGGCTGTCGGAAGACGAGGCCGATCCCGGCTTTATTCCCGTAAACTGCGCCGGCGGTGTGTTCCGCGCCCGCGACGGCCGGCTTCAGGCGGAACGGGTTCTGGTCGATACCGATGACAGTGTCGTCGCGCTCGACGGCGAGGTCTCGCTGGAGACCGAACGGCTGGCGCTCGCTGTTGCCGCGGAGGCGAAGGATGTCTCCTGGGGCAATCTTCTGGGCGGTGTCGCCGTGAACGGAACCCTGCGCAATCCCGAAATCGATGTCGATGCGGCGCCCTCTGTGCTGCAGGGTGTGCTGGCGGGGCTTCTGGGCAGTGCAGCGGGTCCGCTGGCTGTGCTTCCCTTCACCGAACTCGGCCTGGGCAAGGCGGTATCCTGTGACAGCCTGCCGGGGTCGCCGGCCGGGTGAGGCGACGGCGAAAAAGGCTGCAGGCCGCGGCTTGCATGACGCTGTCCGGCGGGCGATATAGGGGGCGGAAGGCCGGCGGTGGACGGGCACCTCGCCAACCCGGTCAGGTCCGGAAGGAAGCAGCCGTAACGAGTTTCGTCCGGGTCGCTGTCCGGTCTTCCACGCGCAATCGCGCCGCCCGGATCGGGGGACGCCCCCGGTACAGGGTCTGTCAGCCGCAGCCAGAAGAGCCCTCATGGACGATACGCCGCTCCCAGCTGACGACACCGCAGCGGGCGAAGCGTTGATGCCGGGTCTCGACCTGCCGCAGACGGCGCCGGACCCGGGCTACCAGGTCCTGGCCCGCAAATACCGCCCGTCGAAATTCGAGGATCTGATCGGCCAGGACGCCATGGTGCGCACCCTGACCAATGCTTTTGCGGCCGGCCGTATCGCCCATGCCTACATGCTCACCGGCGTGCGCGGCATCGGCAAGACGACGACGGCGCGCCTGATCGCCCGCGCCCTCAATTATGAAACCGATACGGCCGACGGACCGGCGATGACGCTGTCCGAACCGGGCCGCCATTGCGAGGCCATCGCGCGCTCCGCGCATGTCGATGTGATGGAGATGGACGCGGCCTCGCGCACGGGCGTCAACGATATCCGCGAAATCCTCGACGGTGTACGCTATGCGCCGGTCTCCGCGCGCTACAAGGTCTACATCATCGACGAGGTCCACATGCTGTCGACCTCGGCCTTCAACGCGCTTTTGAAGACGCTTGAGGAACCGCCCGAGCATGCCAAGTTCATCTTCGCGACGACCGAGATCCGCAAGGTTCCGGTGACGGTGCTGTCGCGCTGCCAGCGTTTCGATCTCAAGCGGATCGACCGCGAGGTTCTGACCGATCATCTGACACGCATTTGCGGCCTGGAAAACGCGTCCGTCGATCGCGAGGGCCTGTCCCTGATTGCGCGGGCGGCCGAGGGCTCGGTGCGCGACGCGCTGTCGCTGCTGGACCAGGCGATCGTGCAGGGCAGCGAGGAGACCGGCCCGGTCACCGCGCCGCAAGTGCGCGACATGCTGGGCCTGGCCGACCGCGCCCGCGTGCTCGACCTTCTCGAACAGGCCCTGTCGGGCAAGACGGCGGATGCGCTGGAAGAGATCGGCGCGCTCTACGATGCCGGCGGCGATCCCGTGGTGATCACGCGCGACCTGCTCGACTATGTTCATGCCCTCTCGCGGGTGAAGGCGGCCGGTCCCGGCGCCGATCTGGGCGAAGCGGCCGACACGGTCCAGCGCATTGCCGGTCTGGCGGAAAAACAGTCCCTGGCCCAGCTGACCCGGCTCTGGAAAATCCTGCTGACGGGGCTCGACGATGTGCGCAATGCACCGGACGCGCTGGCCGCGGCCGAGATGACGGTGCTGCGCCTGGCGGCTGCGGCCTCGCTGCCGCCGCCCGAAGAGGCCGCACGCATTCTGGCCGGGCATCCGCCCGCTGCACGCAGCGAAACGCCGCCCGCCGCCCCGCCTGACTCTTCGCCCGCCTCTGCGCCCGCCTCTCTGGCCGGGGAGGCGCCGGGAAAGCCTGAGCCGGCGTCACAAGCGCCGGCGCATGCTGCCCGCCCTGCCGCGCCGGTTGCGCCCGCCGAGGCCGAAAGCGAACTGCCAGGCCCCCAGACGTTCGAGGCGCTGATCGCGCTGTTGCGCGAGAAGCGTGACATTGCCCTGCAATCGGATGTCGAGCGCTATGTGCGGCCCGGCGCCTTCCGCCCGGGCTCCTTCACCTTCCAGCCGGTCGAGGATTACCCGCCGGATCTGGCCCAGCGGCTGGCCAAGCGGCTGCAGGAATGGACCGGCGCGCGCTGGGCGATCCTGGCCGATCATGAAGTGCGCGGCGGGGAAACCTGGGCGGAACGCCGTCAGCGCGAGGCCGAGGAAAAGCTGGAGCGCGCCCGGCAGGATCCCGCTGTGGCGGAGGCCTTGCGTCTCTTCCCGGGCGCAGAGATTGTCGCCGTGCGCGAGGCGCCGGCCGCCGGCGGCGATGCAGACGAGAAGACAACGGAGAGACGGGCATGAAAGACCTGATGGGCCTGATGAAACAGGCGCAGGCCATGCAGCAGAAAATGGCTGAAGCCCAGGCCAGGCTCGACGAGGCCGAGGTGACCGGTGAGGCCGGTGCCGGCCTGATCGCGATGACGATGACCGCCAAGGGCGATCTGAAACGTGTCTCGATCGACAAGAGCCTGATCGATCCGGACGAGCCGGAAATCCTGGAAGACCTGATCCTGGCGGCCCATGCCGACGCCCGGCGCAAGGCCGAGGTGCGCCAGCAGGAAGTCCTCAAGGAAGCGGCCGGCGGGCTGGACCTGCCGCCCGGCATGAACCTGCCGTTCTAGGCATGGGAGGCGGGACACGTACCCAAGGTACATGTCCCGGGAAGACCTCCACGGCTGCCGCAACCCAGAAGAAACCGGCTTTTTTCGGGGATAGGCTTTTTTCGGGGACACGTACCCAAGGTACATGTCCCTCAGACAGATCGAGAGCTTCTGATGCGAACCGCTTCTGCCGGACCGGAAATCGAGCGCCTGATCACCCTGCTGGCCAAGCTGCCGGGGCTGGGACCGCGTTCGGCCCGGCGTGCCGCGCTGCACCTTCTGGGCAAGCGCGATGCCGTGATGCGCCCGCTGGCGGATGCGCTGGCCGATGCCGCCGACAAGATCCGCGCCTGCTCGACCTGCGGCAATCTCGATGTCACCGATCCGTGTGCCGTCTGCGCCGCGCCGAACCGCGCGGAGAAGGAGATCTGCGTCGTGGAGACGGTCGGCGACCTGTGGGCGCTGGAACGGGCGGGGGCCTTCAGGGGCCGGTATCATGTTCTCGGCGGCGTCCTGTCGGCCCTCGACGGTGTGCGGCCGGAAGACCTGAACATCGCAAAACTGATCGAGCGGGCGAGCGGTGAGGCGGTGACGGAAATCGTCCTGGCGCTCAATGCCACGGTCGACGGGCAGACCACCGCGCACTACCTCGCCGACAAGCTGGAACCGTGCGGTGTGTCGGTGACCTCGCTGGCGCGCGGTGTGCCGGTGGGCGGCGAACTCGACTATCTCGACGACGGTACGCTGGCGGCCGCCTTCCGCAGCCGCTCGGCGGTCTGATTGCATTTTGCAACGGCGCAAATCGGCCTATCTCCAGAGGTATTGATCCTTGGAGAGACGGAATGATGATCGCGGATGAAGCACGGCTGACGCGCAAGGGCTTCGTGCTCTTCTTCTGCTCCGGTCTGTTCATGATGTCGCTCGTCATCGCGGCCCTGACGGCGATCAAGGTGCATGAGGTAAGCCTGGGGCCGGTGAGTGTGCTGGTGCCTGCAGGCACGCTTGCTTTCTGTCTGACCTATCTGGCGACCGATGTGATCAGCGAGGTCTGGGGACGCGGCTATGCCCTGGCCGTCGTGCTCAGCGGCGTTGTCCTGCGCGTGGTGATGACACTGCTTATCCTCTACGCCATCCACCTGGAGGACATGGTCGGTTTCGTGAGCAATGCCGCCAGCTGGACGGCGGATCGTGAGGCGGCCTTCGTGGCGACCTATTCCTCGGCGAACCGCGTCAATCTGGCCGGAATGGTGGCGTTTGTCCTCAGCGCCCTTGCCGATGTGCTGATCTTCCACCATTTCCGCCAGCGCGATGCCGGGCGCAACCGGCTCTGGTTGCGCAACAACCTGTCGACCATGGTCTCGCAGGTGCTCAATTCGACCATCTTCATCACGGCAGCCTTTGGCGGTTTGATGCCCTGGTCAGCCATTGGAAGCCTGATCCTGGGGCAGGTTCTGGTGAAAATCGCCATGGCCGCGTTTGACACGCCGCTGGTCTATCTGTTGCGCAATATCGCCGAAGGCCGCTCGCTGACCGATATGCGGGGGTAGCCGCAGCGGCGGCCGCCCGGTCAGGGAATGACCGGGTCCAGCCGCAGTACACTGCCTTCCAGGTCGTCGGTCAGCAGGTAGATATGCCCGTCCGGACCGGCCTGCACATCGCGGATCCGGTCGCCGCGCTCGGTCAGCAGTTCTTCCTCGGAAATGATCCGGTCGCCCTCGACCTCGTAGCGCACCAGCATCGAGCCGGCGAGGGCGCCGACAAACAGATCGCCCTGCCATTCGGGAAATTCCGTGCCCTCGTAGAAGGCCATGCCCGAGGGGGCGATCGAGGGTACCCAGTACCACAGCGGCTGTTCCATGCCCTCGGCCGCGCGGGCGTCGGAGACGGGCGTGCCATTGTAGTTGATGCCGTAGGTGATGGCCGGCCAGCCATAATTCAGGCCGGGGCGGATATCATTGATCTCGTCGCCGCCGCGCGGACCGTGTTCATGCGCCCAGATGGCTCCGGTCTGGGGGTTGCGGGCGATGCCCTGCACATTGCGGTGGCCATAGCTCCAGATTTCCGGCTGGGCGCCATCGGCGCTGACATAGGGATTGTCGAAGGGAACCGAGCCGTCATCATTCAGGCGCACGATCGTGCCCAGATGATTGTCCAGGTTCTGGGCTTCCTCGAAATACTGGGCGCCTTCGCCCAGCGTCAGCAGCAGGGTGCCGTCGTCGAGGAACAGGATGCGGCCGCCGAAATGATAGCCGCGCTGCTTGTCGAAATTGACCCGGAACAGGGGTTCCACGCCTTCCAGGCTGGCGCCGTCCTCGCTGAGGCGGCCGCGGGCGAGTGCGGTGTGATTGGCGCGGGACGTGCCTTCGGCATAGGCGAAATAGACCCAGCGGTTCTCCGCGAATTCCGGATGCAGGGCCAAGCCGAGAAGCCCGCCCTGATTGTCGACGAGAATATCCGGCAGGCCCTCGACCGGGGCCGCGCGCAGTGTGCCGTCATCGATATAGCGCAGACCGCCCTCGCGCTCGGTGACCAGCATGTCGCCATCCGGCAGGAAGGCCATGGACCAGGGGAATTCCAGCCCGGTCGCGACAGTCTCGACGCGGAAATCGGCCTGTTCGGTCTCGTGGATCGTGTCTTGCGCCATTGCCGGTCCGGACAGGACGGCAAGGGCGAGCCCGGCGGCAGCAAAGCGCATGCTCATCTCCCTCATTGCCGGAACAATCTAGGGCGATGCGAAGCACGAATGAAGGGGCGGGTGCGCCTACAGCGAAATCGAGCCGGCGAAGCTGGCCAGGCGGGGGGCGAGGCGCGGCTGGAAGGCGCTGACCTGGGACCAGCGGCGGCGCAGGCGGGCCGGCATTTCGGCAACGGCGCCGGGCATCAGGCCGGCCGCCTTCTCGGCAATCTCCCAGCTGCGGATCGCGGTTGAGGCGAGGCCGGGCACCAGGGCGCGGCCCTGATCCAGCGGCACTTCATAGCTGGAATAGTATTTCTTGTAGTGCAGGCCGCCGCGGCCCAGATCGAGGCGCTCAATGCCGTGTTCCGCGGCCTGTTCGAACAGACCGTGCAGCAGGAGGAGGCCTGGCGAATAGCGGGCCAGTTCCGGATCATAGGCCGGGAACCAGGAATGATAGACACCGCCGGCCCTGAGGCCGAACTCGACGGCGGCCAGCCGGTCGCCGAACCAGAGCGAAGCGGTCAGCCCCGAGAAGTCCGCCGTCTCGAGCGTGCGCAGATCGTTGAGGGTCTCGCGCACCCAGCCAATGCCGAACACATTCAGCTTGCCGGTGGTTTCGTACTGGGTCTGCTTCCAGGCATCCAGCTGGGCAAAGGCGCTGCCGTCGGCATCGCCGATGACGACCCGCGCCGGGCCGATATCGCGCTCGGCCGCGCGCTGGCGGCGTGCGGTCTTGCGGAAATGGTCGCGGTATTCGGCGCGCTGCGCGGCAAAATAGGCATCGGCGCCGCCGGCCAGGTCGACAATGATCGATCCGTCGCGGCTGCGGCGGGCGCGGTCGCAGCCGCCCCGGGCACAATGCCAGTTGTCGAACACCATGGCAGAGCCGCCGCAGGCCCGGACGATCCGGTCGAGCGGGACCTGAACGTCCGGCCGGGCAATTACGCCCTGATAATCGCTCATCGGCGCCCCGATCGGGCGGATCACCCCGTCATGGGCCACATGGTGCGGGAAGAAGCCGGCGATCTCGCCATCCTGTTCCAGAACGGCAATACGGACATCGGAGCGGGCGCGCGCGATCGCCGCCGTGAATTCATAGTGGAAATAAGGGCTGATCAGGCGCCCCTGCGGGGCCGCCCAGGCGTTCCATTTCGCGACCAGCTCGCCGGTCATGTCTCCGATTGAAACGATACGCACGCGCATGCACGCTCTCCCACATCCATTACCCGTCAGGATGCAGGATCGGGGCCGTTTTCCCCTCCCGCGCGAACGCAGAGAGCGGCCGATGGATGTGACAGCTTCTGTCGCGGCGGGCTGGCATTGTGGCCGCACACGACCGACTCACGCAAAATGACGTGCAAAGACAAGGCGACCCCATGATGCTGACCGAAATCGCTCCGGAAACCTGGCTCCTGCTTGGCGGGCTGGCGCTCGTCATCCTGCTGCTGGCCGTGCTGATCCTGCGCCGGCCGAAAGCACAGGACGGGTTTGCCGCGGACCAGGCCGGGACCCTGCGGGCCGAGCGGGACCAATGGCGCGAAACGGCAGAGCTGCGTGCGTCCGAGGCCGGTGAGGCGCGCGAGAAGCTGGCGCGTCTGGAAAGCGTGCGCGAGGAGCGCGACCGCCTGCTCAAACAGTCCGAAGAATTGCGGGCCGAGCGGGACCGGCTGGCGTCCGACTTTGCCAGCCTGAAATCCGAGCACGACGCCACGCAGCGCCATCACGGCGAAAAGCTCGCCGAGCTCGACAAGGCGCGCGAGCGTCTGACCGAACAGTTCAAGCTCACCGCCAACGAGATCCTCAAGACGTCCGGCGCCGAGCTGAACAAGCAGAGCACGGAAAACCTCCAGACCCTGCTCAATCCGCTGCGCGACCAGCTGAAGGATTTCCGCGAGAAGGTCGAGAAGGATGCGACCGAGCGGTCCGGTCATGCCGGCGAAATCAAGCAATTGATGGAAACGGTGCGCAAGGACGCGCATCAGATGTCCGAGGACGCCAAGAATCTGGCCAATGCGCTGCGCTCTTCGTCCAAAGTGCAGGGCGATTGGGGCGAGATGGTGCTGGCCACCATCCTGGAACGCGCCGGGCTGCGCGAGAACGAGCATTACTTCACCCAGCAGACCGAGCGGAATGATGACGGCGCGCTGCTGCGGCCGGACGTGATCGTGGAAATGCCCGGCGAACACCGGCTGGTGATCGACTCCAAGGTCTCGCTGGTCGCCTTCGAGCGCTGCGTCAATGAAGAGGACGAGACCGCGCGCAAGACGGCGCTCAAACAGCACATCACCTCTGTGCGCGCCCATATCAAGGCGCTGGGCGAGAAGGATTATGCGCGTCTCTATGAGGGAGTGAACTTCACCCTCATGTTCGTGCCGCTGGAGGGCGCGGCCTCGCTGGCGCTGCAGAACGATCCGGAACTGTCCAGCTATGCCTGGGACCGCAATGTGATGATCGCCACGCCGACCACGCTGATGATGGCCATGCGCACGGTGGGCAATCTGTGGACGATCGACCGGCAGAACCGCCACGCCATCGATATCGCCGACCGCGCCGGCGCGCTTTACGACAAGTTCGAGGGCTTCGTGTCGGATCTGGAAACCGTCGGCAAGCGGATCGATGGTGCAAAGGATGCCTGGTCGGCCGCCAAGGGCAAGCTGGTCGAGGGGCGCGGCAATCTGGTGCGCCAGGCCGAGATGCTCAAGACGCTGGGGGCGAATGCCCGCAAGGCCCTGCCGAGCGAGTATCTCGACGCCGCCGGGCTGGACGAGGATGACGCGTCCGGCGAGGCGCGCGCCCTGTCTGCGCCGGAAACGGCGTCAGAAGCGGCGAATTCTTGAACCGTTAAGCCGCTGCGACTATTTTGGGGGCATGGCTATACGTGACATTCTTACCGTCCCGGACCCGCGTCTGAAGGAAGTCTCCCAACCGGTCGACCGGGTGGATGACGAGCTCCGTGCGTTGATGGACGACATGCTGGACTCGATGTACGCGGCCGACGGCATCGGTCTCGCCGCGATCCAGATCGGTGTGCCCAAGCGCGTGATCGTGATGGATCTGGCCGGTTCCGACGAGGAGCCGCAGCCGCGCTATTTCGTCAATCCGGTCCTGTCCGACCCGTCCGACACGCTGCGTCCCTATGAGGAAGGCTGCCTGTCGGTGCCGGCCGTGTTCGACGAGGTCGAGCGCCCCGACCGCATCCGCGTGCAATATCTCGACTATGACGGGAATGAGCGCGACGAGATCGCCGAGGGCATGTTCGCCGTGTGCATCCAGCACGAAATGGACCATCTGGAAGGCATTCTCTTCATCGACTACCTCTCGCGTCTGAAACGGCAGCGGGCGGTGCAGAAGGTGAAGAAAGCCGAAAAAGACAAGTCCCGCGACGCGGCTTAGGGGCTGGTTCTTTTCCGCTCAGATCGGTGTTTTCCCCCGCTCCCCGGCCCTCTCCCCAGGGAGAGGGAGGGTGTTTGCGTCACCATCGGCAAACCCCTTCTCCCTGAGGGAGAAGGTGCCCGAAGGGCGGATGAGGGGGGAACCGCGCCGCCGGCGTTTATCCGGCGCGCACCTATCCCCGCCCGTGCGGTCTCTCCAGATCCAGCGCCGGGCCCACCGGGACGATGCCGGTCGGGTTTACGCTTTCATGGCTGGCATAGTAGTGCGCCTTGGCGTGGTCGAAATTGCAGGTGCCGGCGATGCCGGGCCATTGGTAGAGTTCGCGCATGTATCCGGACAGGTTGGGATAGTCCTCGATCCGCCGGATATTGCACTTGAAATGGCCGTGATAGACGAGGTCGAAGCGCAACAGGGTGGGCAATAGACGCCAGTCGGCCTCGGTGGGTGTGTCGCCGGTCAGGAAACGCGTCTCCGCCAGAATGCCCTCGATCCAGTCCAGACTGTCGAAGAGCGGGCGGACGGCCTCTTCATAGGCATTCTGTGTGGTCGCAAAGCCGGATTTGTAGACGCCGTTATTCACCGTCTCGTAGACGCGGTCGTTCAGCGCGTCGATTTCCTCGCGCTTGTCCTGCGGATACCAGTCGCCCGCCGCTGCGCCGACGCCATCGAAGGCGGAATTGAACATGCGGATGATCTCGGCGCTTTCGTTCGAGACGATGCGGCCGGTCTGCTTGTCCCACAGCACGGGCACGGTGACGCGGCCGGAATAGTCCGGCTCGCTTTCCAGATAGACCTGGTAGAGGAAGTCCTTGCCGAACAGATCGTCGCCGATAATGCCGTCGCCGCGATCCTTGAAGGTCCAGCCATTCTCGCCCATCAGCCAGTCGACGGCCGAGACGGAGATCATGTCCTCCAGCCCTTTCAGCGCGCGATAGATCAGCGTGCGGTGCGCCCAGGGGCAGGCATAGGAGACATAGAGGTGATAGCGTCCGGGCTCGGCCTTGAAACCGCCGCGGCCGGAGGGCCCGGGCTCGCCGTCCGGCGTCACCCAGTTGCGCAGTTTCGAGGCGGAGCGTTCGAAACGTCCGCCGGTCTTGCCCGTATCATACCAGCGGTCCTGCCACTGGCCGTCGACGAGGAGGCCCATCGGCTTCTCCTTTCCTGGTGCTTTGTGTGTGCCGGGGTGCCGGACCCGCCGCTGATGCGACGGGTCCGGCCTGTATCGGTTCCGCCTAGAAGCGGCCCGCCTGGAAGTCGCGCACCGCCTGGTGCAGCTCGGCTTCGGTATTCATCACGAAGGGACCGTAGCGCGCGACCGGCTCGTTGATCGGCTTGCCGGCCACCAGCAGCAGGCTGGCGCCTTCGGGCCCGGCGGTCAGCTCGATCGTGTCACCGTCTTCCAGCACGCCCAGATCGGGATCGCTCACCCGGCCTTCGCCGGACGAGACCATGCCCTTGTAGACCGCGATGAAGGCGGTGTGGTCGGCATCGATGCTTTCACGCAGCGTGGCACCCGGTTCCAGCACGATGTCGATCAGGGTCGGCTGGATCGAGACCGATTTCGCCGGGCCTTCCACGCCTGAGGCACTCTTGCCGGCGAGCACGCGCAGGGTCGCGCCGTCACGGGTTTCCACCGGGATTTCGTCCCTGGCGAACTCCTGATAGCCCGGATCGGTCATCTTCATGTGCGAGGGCAGGTTCACCCACAGCTGGAAGCCCCAGAGGCGGCCATCCTCCTGCTCGGGAATCTCCGAGTGCACGATGCCGCGGCCGGCCGTCATCCACTGGATGCCGCCGCCCTCGATCACGCCGGCATGGCCCTTGTTGTCGCCATGGCGCATCTTGCCGTCCAGCATGATGGTCACGGTCTCGAAACCGCGGTGGGGATGATTCGGGAAGCCGGCCATATAGTCCGCGCTGTCGTCGGAGCGGATCTGGTCGAGCATCAGGAAAGGGTCGAGATCCATCAGCCCGCGATGGCCCAGCATGCGGGTGAGTTTCACGCCGGCCCCGTCGGAGGTCGGCAGGCCGCGCGAGACCTTGGTGATCTTGCGCGGGCGGGTCAGGGTATCGGTCGCAGTCATGGCGATGCGCTCCTTGTCTTTAAGGCCGCCGGGGTCTTGCAGTCCGCCCGGGCCTTGGCTTGATCCCAAGATAGGCATGACCGGCCGCGCGACCCACCGCAGCGGACGAAAAGGATTGTTTCCACTGCGGCAAGGATCGGGCAGGGTGATCCGCGATTGGGGAGAGAGATTGCCAATGAAACATCTGATGACCGGCCTCGTGCCGCTGGCCCTGGTGGCCTGTTCACAGCCGGCAGAACAGGCCGACCTGTTCGACCGTCTTGGCGCCTATTGCGGCCAGGCGTTCGAAGGGCATGTCGCCAGTGACGATCCGCGCGATGCCGACTGGGCGTCGCAGCGTCTCGTCATGCATGTGCGGGAGTGTTCGGACACGGAAATCCGCATTCCGCTGCATGTCGGGGAGGACCGGTCACGGACCTGGGTGATCACGCGCATGGGCGACGGGCATCTGCGTCTCAAGCACGATCACCGCCATGCGGATGGCAGCGAGGATGTGCTGACCCAGTATGGTGGCGACACGGCCGAACCGCCGTCGGACAGCCGGGCCGAGTTTCCCGCCGACGACTTCTCGCGCGAATTGTTCGAGCGCGAGGGTCTTCCGGCCTCGATGGAGAATGTCTGGTCGATCACGCTGACGGAGGACAGCTTCACCTATGCGCTGGACCGTCCGGAGCGGCATTTCGCGGCCGCGTTCGATCTGACCCGGCCCGTCGACGCCCCGCCCCCGCCCTGGGGCTTCGAATAGGGCTCAAAAACAAGCCCGAAAACAAGACGGGCCGGTCGTTGGGAAACCGGCCCGTCAGGTTCTCGATGCGGAGAGATGCCCGGGGCAGGATCGTTTCCTGCCCCGGAATGCTGAGTGGTCGCGTGGTCGAACCGGTGAACCGGTTCCCACTTCACCTGACCACGCTCTAGTTCTGCGGCTCTTCGTCGGTGTGGCATTCGCCAGAGGCGGCCACGTCCACGCCGGCGAGGTCGGCTTCGCAGGCATTGCCGTAGGTTTCGCCGTCGGAACCGCACACCGGAGCATAGTCCTGGGTGCAGACCGCGTCGGCTTCCACCGTTTCGGCCGGGGTTTCAGCATCGACCGTTGCGCCGGTCGGCATGGGGTCCGTACCGGTGTCCTCGACGACCGTTTCGGCCGGGGTTTCGGTGACGGTTTCGCTCACGACAGACGTGTCTTCCTGGGCAGCGTCCTGGGCTGCGGAGACGTCCTCGGAAGCCGTGCAGGCCATCAGAAGCGCGCCGCCCAGAAGAGCAGCGGAAATTTGCATGCGCATGTATGGTGTCCTTGACCCTGGTGCCATGATTGGCACGCGGGTGCGATCTACCATTATGCCCGTTATTGGGGTAGCGGGACGTTGATCGCCGGCCATCACGAATTATTGCGTGACTGAAGCAAATCCCGTCCCGCCGTGAACCCTATTCCGCGCGGCATTCGCCTTCATGGACAATGCTGACACCGGCCGAGGCCGCGGTGCAGGCATTGCCATAGGTCTGGCCGTCACAGCCGCAGACCGGGCGGTATTCCCGGGTGCACATCTGCGGCCGCGGCTGGCAGGTGCCGGGCGCGTCGGCCGCACCGCACATGGCGGCCTGTTCATAGCGGCAGTAATTGGCCTCCGGCGCACCGCCGCAGATCCGCTGGGGACGTGTATTGCCGCCGCACATCTCGCCGATACCGACGACAATCGGGTCCGGTCCGCCATGACCGGGCGGCGGGGTGTCAGTGGCGGCGCAGGCGGCGAGCAGGGTCAGGGGCAGGACAAGCCAGGCGAGTTTCATGGGTGACGCTTCCTCTTGGCGTTTCATTGCCGGGGACGATATCACACCCCAAGCCCAACCTCAGATGAATGTTGATCGACAATGACGCTCCGCCTCGCCTTCATGGGAACGCCCGACTTTGCCGCCCGCTCGCTGGCCGAGATCGCCGCCGCCGGCCACGAGGTCGCCCGGGTCTATACCCAGCCGCCCCGCCGCCGCGGTCGCGGCCAGGCCGAGCAGAAGACCCCGGTCCACCAGCTCGCCGAAGTGCTGGGCATCCCGGTCTCGACGCCGGAGAGTTTTCGCGACCCGCAGGTGATCGAGGAGTTTGCATCGCTCGATCTCGATGTGGCGGCGGTCGTCGCCTACGGCCAGATCCTGCCGCAGGCGGCCCTGGATGCGCCGCGCCTGGGCTGTCTCAACCTGCATGCCTCCCTGCTGCCGCGCTGGCGCGGGGCGGCGCCGATCCAGCGCGCGATCATGGCCGGCGACGAGACGACCGGCGTGCAGATCCAGCAGATGGAGGCGGGTCTGGATACCGGCCCGATCCTGCTGTCGGAAACCGTCGCCATCGCGCCCACGGATACCGCCGCCAGCCTGCATGACAAGCTGATGGAGACCGGTGCGCTGATGTGGCCGCGGGCCCTGTCGGCGCTTGAACGCGACAGCCTGGAAGCCGTGCCGCAATCGGAAGAGGGCGTCACCTATGCCAAGAAGATCTCCTCCGAGGAAGCACGGATCGACTGGACACGCCCGGCCGGTGAACTGGCCAATCATGTGCGCGGTCTTGCGCCCTTCCCGGGCGCCTGGTTCGAACTGGATACCGGCAAGGAGACGGTTCGGGTGAAGGTGCTGATGGCGAAGGCAGAGGCCGGCTCCGGTACCCCGGGCGAAGTGCTCGACGGCAACCTCCTGATCGCCTGCGGCGAGGGCGCGCTGCGTCTCGTCCGCCTGCAGCGGGCAGGCAAGGGCGCCATGGACGCCACCGATTTCCTCCGCGGCAACAGCGTCGGGCCCGGCACGGTGCTCGCCTGATGCCGCGCTACAAGATCACCATCGAGTATGACGGGACGCCCTTTGCCGGCTGGCAGCGCCAGGACAATGCCCCCTCCGTCCAGGCCTCGCTCGAGCGCGCCGCGGAACGGCTGGATGGCGCGCCGGTCCTGGTCTATGGCGCGGGGCGGACCGATAGCGGCGTGCACGCGCTTGGACAGGTCGCGCATCTCGATCTCGTCAAGGACCTGGCCGCCGACAAGGTGCGCGATGCGCTGAACTATCACCTCAAGCCCGACCCGGTGGCGGTGCTGGAAGCCGAGCGTGTCGACGATGAATTCCATGCCCGCTTCTCGGCGACGAGCCGGCATTATCTCTACCGCATGATCGACCGCCGCCCGCCGCTCACGCTTGACCGCGGCCAGGTCTGGCGGGTGCCGAAACGTCTGGACGCCGATGCGATGCATCACGCGGCGCAGGCGCTGCTCGGCCAACATGATTTCACGACGTTCCGCGATGCCCAGTGCCAGGCGGAAAGCCCGGTGAAGACGCTCGATGCGGTGCAGGTTTCCCGCTATGGCGAGGAGGTGCAGCTGACCTGTTCGGCCCGCTCCTTCCTGCACCGCCAGGTGCGCTCCATGGTGGGCTCGCTGGTCGAGGTTGGCACGGGCAAGTGGAGCCCGAAGGACTTCAAGGCGGCGCTGGATGCCGCCGATCGCAGCCGTTGCGGGCCGGTCGCGCCGCCGGACGGGCTCTACCTCGTGGCGGTCGATTACCCGCCGGACGCCTGAGGGGCGATCAGGGTGGCGAAGTAGACGGCGACCGCAATCTCGATCGCCAGCACCGGCACGGCGGCGGCCAGCGCGGACGTAATGGTCGGCAGTCCCAGCGAGACATAGGCGATGCGCCAGTGCGCGAGCACGCGCAGATAGGGATAGATGAAAATCCCGATGCTCATCAGCTCGACCGGCAGGATGCCCGCGGTGAACAGGGTCCACAGCACGAAAAGATAGGCATAGAGCCAGAGAACCGCCCAGTTGTGGACGATGATCCAGCGGACGAAACCGGCGCGGGCGCCGGTCACTTGCGCCGCGATGGCCGCCGCGACCGGGAACAGCGCCCAGGACAGGCCCTGGATCAGGAACTCGTCCGTCCAGCTGAGCGTACGGCCGATGGCCTCGCCCGAGACATGGATCATCGCGATCATCGGCACGGCGAAGAGGATGGCACCGAAGGAGCGCCAGAAGCCGCCCATCGACACATCGAATCCCGACTTCCAGTCCGGCCGGAAGGTGAAGATACGCCAGCTGGCCCGGACCGCGACCCAGGCTTCGGCGACCAGGCGCATCATTCCGGCGTATCCTTGAAATAGCGATCCAGTATGCGCGCATAGATCCGCGTCAGGCTCTCGATATCGCTGACAGGCACGCGCTCATTGACCTGGTGCATGGTCGCGCCGACGAGGCCGAACTCGGCCACGGGCGCATAGGCCTGTATGAAGCGGGCGTCGGAGGTTCCGCCGCCGGTCGTGAGGGCAGGACGGCGCCCGGTTTCCGCTTCCACGCAATCCTGCAGCAGGCTGGTAAAACCGCCTGCCGGTGTGAGGAAGGCTTCGCCGGTAACATGGATATCGGTCTTCACCTGCCCGTCGAAATGCAGGTTCACGCCGGCCGCCTCATCCTCGATCCAGCGGGTCAGACCGGCGCCGGTATGGGCGATATTGAAGCGGATATTGAACCGCGCCCGGGCGGTGGCGGGAATGACATTGGTGGTCGGATTGCCGACATCCACCGTGGTGACTTCCAGATTGGACGGCTGGAAGTGCGGCACACCGCTGTCCAGCGTCCGCGCACGCAGCCGCGCCAGCAGGTCGAGCAAAGGCGGGATCGGGTTTTCGGCCCGTTCCGGATAGGCCACATGCCCCTGGCGGCCGGTGACGGTGATCTCGCAGTTCAGCGATCCGCGCCGGCCCGACTTGATCGTGTCGCCCAGCGCATTGGGATTGGTGGGCTCGCCGACCAGGCAATGGTCGAAGGTCTCGCCCTCGGCCTCCAGCGCCTTGAGCACGGCCTTGGTGCCATTGATCGCCGGGCCTTCCTCATCGCCCGTGATCAGGAAGGCGATCGAGCCGTCCGGCGTGCCGGCCGCATCGAGATGGCGGCGCACGGCGGCGACCATGGCGGCGATAGCGCCCTTCATGTCGGCGGCGCCGCGTCCCCACAGAACCCCGTCGGCTTCCTCGGCGGCAAACGGTGCGCGCTGCCAGCCGGCCTCGTCGCCGGGCGGCACGACATCGGTGTGTCCGGCAAACAGAAAGCAGGGCGAGGCCGTGCCGAGGCGGGCATAAAGATTGTCGACCTCGCCGAAAGGATAGCGCCGGCAGGCAAACCCCATCGCGTCCAGCATGCCCTGCAGCACGTCCAGCGCACCGGCATCGGCCGGGGTGATCGACGGCCGCCGGATCAGCGCCTGGGCGATCGGGACTGGATTGGCGAGGTCGAAGCCGGTTTCAGAGGTCAACAATAAGATCCTTGCCGAACATCAGGCCGGCATGCCGGCAGGCGGTCTTGAGACGCGAAAGCTTTTGTTCCTTCGAGAGGTTTACATCGACATACCAGTCATCGATCAGCTTTTCAGCATGTTTGGCCAGCGCCGGCGATCGCGGATAGAGCGCGTCGGGTGATTGCGCCACGACCCGGCGGTTTCGCGTGCCGGCTTGAGCGAGCACGGCCAGAAGGCCGGGGCGGGTCTTCTCCAGCCAGATCAGGCCCAGCCGGTAGGCGGCCTTCTGGCTGGACGCGAAACAGGCTTTCTCGCCCAGCTGGACGAGATAATTGCCGGTCCGCCTTTCCGTCTCGTCGTTCGGATCCTGCCAGTCGGGCGGCAGAGCCGAGGCCAGGTGATCTCGCGGTAGAGCCGAGGTTATGTGATCGAGCGGCAAGGTCGGGGGTGTGCTATCCGGCTGGCCGCTGCCGGTTCCCCCATCCCGGCCTCTGGTCTGTGCATTCAATTCGGTGGAGCGTGTCGCGTCATCCCTGTCAGCGCTTAGAAGGATGCGGCGCAGAATATCCAGCGCGCTCTCGTCCAGCGACTGCCTGTGTGATTCCAGCGCCTTGTAGCATTCCAGATCCAGCTCGATCGTATTCCGCGCTGTCATGTCCGTCTCCGAGAAGGATATGAATTCATTACAAGGCTTAGAAGGAACTGTGTCAATATTGAAAACGATCGAGGATGGGCGGCGTACAGCCGGGCCGGCGGAGACGTGCGGGTCGAGCAACACGTCTCCGGTGGCGCGGTTGTTCGTTCGCGTGCAGCGCCTTGGGGCGTGCTTCTTGACAGCGCCACAGCCGGGGAGCGTCTGCCGGTGCGGGACTTCCAAGCGAATGAACCGGTCAACAGGGCGGGCGCTCGCCGCTCGGCGCGATCAGGGAAAGGACGGCGCAATCGGAGAAAATGATTGGCATCGCAAGTGGCGGTGTCTTGCATTTCTTATAAGGGAGTGCTTTTTGCCTTGAGACTTGGCTTCGAAACCCAAGCACCGCGCTTCAAACCTCACGCTCCGAGCATCGCGCTTCCAACCCGGATCTCCGGGCCCAGAACGGCAAGCGCAGAACGGCAAGCCCGGAACTCGAAGCCCGGAATTCCGAGCCCCGAGCCCTGACCCCTGAGGTCCGCCCCCTGATCTCTGGTCACCTGATCCTTGGCCTCCTGATCCATGCGCCCTGAGGTCTGCCCTTTGTCGGGAGGGGTTGCGGGTTTTGCGCGCCTGTCGCCAATATCGCCGAGGGCGCCTATATCCAATGTCTTGAGTGTGATGCCGGACGGGGGAGTAATCATGGTGAAATTTGCGATCCAAGATATCGAGGAGGCGACGGGCACGGGCTATCCAGCCGAGTATGCCGGCGTCGTGAAGGGCCGCCATGCGCGGCGGCTCGGGATGGCGGCGGGGCTGACGGGCTTCGGTGTCAATCTCGTGCGCCTGGAGCCGGGGGCCTGGTCGTCCCAGCGCCACTGGCACACGCATGAGGACGAGTTAGTCATGATGATGGAAGGCGAGGCGGTTCTGATCACCGATGAGGGCGAAACCGTGCTGCATGCCGGCGATTGCGCGGGCTTTCCGGCCGGGGTGGAGAATGGTCACTGCCTGCAGAACCGCTCGGGCGCCGACTGCGTCTTCCTGGTCGCCGGCGGGCGTTCGGACGCAGACGCGGCCTTCTATCCCGATATCGATCTGGAGGCGAAGCCGGGGCGTTATTCCAACCCGGACTGCTTTCGCCGCAAGGACGGGTCGCGCTTCTAGCCCTTGAGGGGCTTTTCCATGGCGAACCGGTCGAGCCGTTCCCCGCGCACCTCGACCGTCTCGGGCTGCGTGATCTCGAAACCCATCGCCGAAAAGGCCGGCTGGGCCATCAGGCTGGCATGGACGGTCAGGCGGGTCTGGCCTGTCTCGATCGCCAGTTCCTCGATGGCCGTGTAGAGCCGCCGGAACAGGCCCGAACCCTGGAAGCCGGGCCGGATATAGGCGAAGTCGACATAATCCGGCGGTGCCAGCGACATGAAGCCGGCGGCCTGGCCGTCCTGTTCGGCGATGAAGATCACCTGCCCGGACAGGCGCGTATTCCAGTCCTCGCCCCGGCGCGGTTCCGGCACCCAGGCCTGGCGCTGCTGCGGCGTATAGTGGCTGGGGGCGTTGTGGACGGCGTCGAACATGATCTCGCCCAACGCAGCGAAGTCCGCCGGGGCGGCCCGGCGGATCGTGACAGTGTCGCTCATGACAGGTGGCCTGCGGGCTAGTGCGAGCGCCCGTGCGTCTCGCGATAGCGCTCCATCGAGACCGAGATCTTGAAGGTTTCGCGGTATTTCGGCGAGCCGACCGGACGGGGCGGGTGTTGTGAGGTGAGGGCGAGAATGCGTTCCAGCGTGTCGTGTGCCGCACCGGACTGGCCTGCACCGATATAGGCGTGCAACTCGACCAGCGCGTCGGACAGCGGGTCGCCGCCACGGATGATGAAATAGGGCTCGTCCTTGCCCAGCTTGTTCAGCACGTCGAATTCCGACGGATTATTGGCGGACCCGTAGGGTGCTGCCGGGTCGGCCACCGCCGGACGGTCTGTCTTGGTTTCGTCGCTCATGACGCGCCCCTTTGTGTTCGAACACGCCCATCCCATCAGATTCGAGCCGCAACGGGTAGCGGCACGTCAGCGCGGACTGTTGCCGGCGTCGCGCCGGCGGCTGACCAGGACGACGCCCAGCGCGATGCAGGGCAGGGCGGCGGCCTGGAACGGACCGGGCACTTCGCCAAAGGCGAGATAGGCCAGGACCAGGCCGACTGCGGCACCGACCGAGCCGATCTGGGAGAGATAGACCGGGCCTGCAGCCTTCTGCAGGCGGAAGTAGAGGTCGTAGAGAATGGCAAACAGTGCAGTCTGCCCGGCCAGCAGCAGCAAGGCTTGCCAGGACGGGGCGTCCGGCAATAGCGGTGTGCCCAGGGCCGCATTGATGATCGCCATTGTCGCAAATCCGCATGTCATCATGCCGGCGGACAGCTGGCTGGCCGGAATGCCGGCGGGCCAGTAGCGGCTGCGATAGATATTGCCGAGACTGATCACGACCGGCGCGGCGAGACTGGCGGCGATCCATGGCACCGGCCCACCATCAAGACCGCCCTGCCATGCCAGCAGCAATGCGCCGGCCAGCCCGCTTGCGACGCCGGCAATCTTGCTGCCCGTCAGCCGGTCCATGCCCAGCCAGACCGCGATGGCGTAGGTCAGGACCAGCGGAAAGGCGAAGCAGAGGGCGACGAAACCGGCACCCACATGGCGCGCGGCGGCAAAGGCCAGTGCGTTCGGAACGGCGTAGAGCAGGCCGGACATGGCCGTATAGGTCAGCACGCTGCGCGTCGGCATGGTCCGGACCGGCAGCAGTCCGGATAGCGCCGATTGTACGAGGGCGCTGCCCAGCATGGACCATTGCAGCAGCGCGAGCGGGTGCCAGCCGGCTGCGGGGGCGGCCTTTGCAAAGATGGCGGACAGGGCCAGCAGGCTGCCGACGGCGATGAGCAGGGAGACGATGCCGGGGCGTATGCGACGGGCGGTGAGGGGAAGCATGGCGGGGAACTCCGGTAGTGACACTCCGCCATTAGCTTGATATCAAGTATCTTGTAGTCAAGATAAAAGGTGTGTGATGGACCGGGCAGAGCGGGCACAGCGGCAATGGCAGACCGAAATTCCGGAGATGGATACCGGGCCGATGGTGATCCTCGGGCGTCTGCTGGAGCTGACCAACCGCGTGTCTGACGGGCTCATCGAACCGGTGTTCCGGGCGTATGGGCTCAAGCGTGGCGAGTTCGATGTCCTGGCGACCCTGCGCCGGTCGGGGGCGCCCTATGCCCTCACCCCGACCGAACTCTACACGTCGACGATGATCAGTTCGGGCGGCATGACGGCCCGCCTCGACCGGCTGGAAGCCGCCGGTCTTGTCCGGCGCGTGCCCAACCCCCGGGACAGACGCGGCCAACTGGTCGGCCTGACGGCCAGGGGGCACGCGCTCATCGACACGATGCTGCCGGCCTATGTCGAGGCCCAGAGACGCGCGGTTGCGCCTCTGGACGAGACCGAACAGGCTCAGCTGAGCGGCCTCCTGGCGCGTCTGATCGCCGGTCTGCCCGAGAGCGCCTGACGGCCTCCCGCGCCGACAAAATAACCAGGCCCTGCATCCGGTCAGACCCGGTCATGCATCTCCCCTTGATCACCGGAGGGAGGGATGGATGACGCAGGAACTTCAGGAAGCGGCGATCGAATTTGCCTTGCTCGCAGGCTTGTGCCTGCTGGCAGCCATACTGTGCCGCGGGCGGGTGAAATGGCCCTGGATTGCAGCGGCGTGGGGGTCTTTTGTCGTCTATCATGTCGCGTCTTCACAGGCATACGGCTATCTGCCCCGGCCCGATTTCATCGACAGTCCCTGGAACTGGGAGGGCTATATCTGGGCGCTGCTGGCCCTGGCCGTGATGAGCTTGCTGGTGTTTGCGCGGTCGCCGTCCGAGGCCGGGCTGAGCTTTCGCCAGTCGGGTCCCGCGCCGCGAGCCGCGGCGGGTGTGTCTGTCTTGTTGATGGCCGCGCTCTTCTACGCTGCCACCCGGTTGCCGGGCGGATTTGAGGGCGACTGGGATGCGATCGCTTTCCAGATCAGCATGCCGTCGATCGCGGAAGAGTGGATGTATCGCGGTCTGCTCCTGGCGGCACTCGACCGTGCCTTCGGTAGGCCCTTGCGGGTTCTGGGACCCAGCCTGGGCTGGGGCGCCGCTATCGCAGCGGCCATGTTCGGGGCTGCTCACCTTGTGGGCTGGAGCGAGGCAGGGATCGTCTGGAACTGGGCGCATGCCGGGTATACGGGCGGAGCCGGTCTGCTGCTGGTCTGGATCCGCGCGGCCAGCGGCAGCCTCGTCTGGCCGGTGGCCATCCACGGCGGTGGCAATGCGATCTTCTACATCGTGTGACCCCTCCATTCCCCGCGCACCGGGTCTGGCCGCAGCGTTCCGAACGGGTCTAGTTTCGACACTACATTCGTGTTCGGGCCGGAGAGGCGATGATGGCAGCGCGGTGGAGCGATACAGATGGCAAGGTTGGCAGGACTACTGGGCCTCGTTGTAGTGATGATGGCCATGCCGTTGGCTGATGCCCAGGAGCGCGGGCCGGACCAGGTGCGGGCCCGCGAGATCGGTATTGCGCCCGGCGTGCTGGCGCCGGGACCGCTCAATGCGATCACGGATGTGGCGGGCGTGCGCGTCGGCCAGGTGACGCTGACCGACGCCGAGGCCGCGATCCGCACCGGGGTGACGGCCATCCTGCCTCATGGCGGCGACCTTTATGCCGACAAGGTTCCGGCGGCCCTCGCTGTCGGCAATGGCTATGGCAAGCTTATGGGCGCGACGCAGATCCGCGAGCTGGGCGAAATCGAGACGCCGATTGTGCTGACCAACACGCTGGCCGTGCCGCGGGCGGCGGACGGGATACTCGACTGGTCGCTGGCGCTGCCGGGTCATGAGGACATCCGCTCGCTCAACATGGTGGTCGGCGAGACCAATGACAGCCGGCTCAACGATATCCGCGCCCGGATTGTCATGCCGGAACACGCAGTTGAGGCGATCGAGACCGCTTCGGACGGGCCCGTCGCCGAAGGCAATGTCGGTGCCGGCAATGGCACGGTGACCTTTGGCTGGAAGGGCGGAATCGGCACGTCTTCGCGCCGCCTGCCGGACAGCTTGGGTGGCTGGACGCTGGGCGTGCTGGTGCAGACCAATTATGGCGGCATCCTGCAGATGGATGGCCTGCCCGTCGGCGAGGAGCTGGGGCAGTTCTATCTCTCGGACCATGTCGCCGACGATCGCGCTGATGGCTCAATCATGATCGTGCTCGCCACCGATGCGCCCCTGTCCGACCGCAATCTGGAACGTCTCGCCCGGCGCACCTTCGCCGGCCTGGCGCGCACCGGTGCGTCGATCACCAACGGGTCGGGCGATTACGCCATTGCCTTCTCCACCCATCCCGATGTCCGCCGCACGCCGGAGCGCCGCTCGGATGTTGCGACGATGGCCGACCTGCCCAACAGCCAGATGTCGCCGCTCTTCCAGGCCGCGATCGAGGCGACCGAGGAAGCCATTTATAACGCGCTCCTGATGGCCGAGGATATCGACTACCCGGTTGTCGGCTCCGACACCGTGGTGCGGGCGCTGCCGGTCGAACGGGTGCGGGCGATGGTCGCGGCGCGGGACGCGCGCTAGGACAGGGCATGACCACCTCGAAGCGTATTGCCATTATCGGGGCCGGGCCGGCCGGTCTGATCGCTGCGGAACATCTCTCCGCAGCGGGGTTTGGCGTGGATATCTTCGAAAAAATGCCGACGCCGGGACGCAAATTCCTGATGGCCGGGCGCGGCGGTCTCAACCTCACCCATTCCGAACCCCTGCCGGCCTTTCTGGGCCGGTATCGCGAAGCGGCGGACTGGCTGGGACCGGTCATTCTCAAGCACGATCCGGCAGCCCTGCGGGCCTGGTGCGAGGGGCTGGGGCAGGCGACCTTTACCGGCTCGTCGGGCCGGGTGTTTCCCGAGGCAATGAAGGCGTCGCCGCTGCTGAGGGCGTGGCGGAAACGGCTGGAGGATCAGGGTGTTGCCCTGCATGTAAGACATTGCTGGACCGGCTGGGACACAGAGGGTGCGCTGGTGTTCGATACGCCGGACGGACCGGTCACGCACCGCGCCGATGCGACGCTTCTGGCGCTGGGCGGGGCGAGCTGGCCGCGGCTGGGATCGGACGGATATTGGGCGGACATTCTGTCACGTGAGGGCATCACAACAGCCCCGTTCATGCCCTCCAACTGCGGCATAGAGGTGACATTCAGTGACATTACGAAGGAGCGTTTCGCCGGCACGCCGCTGAAGACGATCGCGCTCACCCTGGGCGGGGAGCGTGTCGCCGGCGAAGCGGTGATCGCCCGCTACGGTCTGGAAGGCGGGGCGGTCTATGCGCTCGCCGCACCCATCCGCAACGCGCTGGCGCAGGGACCGGTGACGCTGCACCTCGACCTGCGCCCCAACCAGACCGCCGAAACCCTCGCGGCAATCCTGGCGCGGGCGAAGAAGGGCCAGTCCCTGTCCAATCGCCTGCGCAAAGCCGGACTGCCACCGGCCGCCATCTCACTCCTGCGCGATGCGGTGGCGGATCTGCCGTCAGACCCGGCCACGCTCGCGGTGCTGATCAAGGCCGTGCCGCTGACCGTCACCGGCCAGCGCGGTCTCGACCGCGCCATCTCCTCGGTCGGGGGTATAACACGCGCGGCAGTGGGTGAGGATTTCATGCTGACGGCAAAGCCCGGCGTTTTCGCCGCCGGCGAGATGCTGGACTGGGATGCCCCGACCGGCGGCTACCTCCTGCAGGCCAGCTTCGCAACGGGGATAGCCGCTGCGAAAGGCGTGGAGGCGTGGCTGGGGAAGGCGGGGTAAGCGCGAGGGACATGTACCTTGGGTACGTGTCCCATGGGAAAGGCAAGATCGCGGGTTCTCGACGGGACACGTACCGAAGGTACATGTCCCTCTGCTGCCCCCTAACGCAACAGCTCGTTGATCGCGGTCTTCGCCCGCGTCTGGGCATCGACGCGCTTGACGATGACGGCGCAGGCGAGCGAGGGGCCGCCCTTGGGGTCGGGCAGTGTGCCGGGCACGACGACGGCGTATTCGGGCACTTCCCCGCGGGTGATCTCGCCGGTGGCGCGGTCGACGATCTTGGTCGACTGGCCCAGGAAGACGCCCATGGAGATCACGGCGCCGGTGCGCACGATCACGCCCTCGGCCACTTCCGAGCGCGCCCCGATGAAGACATCATCCTCGATGATCACCGGCCCCGCCTGCAGCGGTTCCAGCACGCCGCCGATGCCGACACCGCCGGAAATATGGACGTTCTTGCCGATCTGGGCGCAGGAGCCGACCGTCGACCAGGTGTCGACCATCGTGCCCTCGTCCACATACGCCCCGATATTCACATAGGACGGCATCAGCACCGTGCCCGGTGCAATGAAAGCCCCGCGGCGCACGGCACAGGGCGGCACGGCGCGGAAGCCGGCGGCGGCGAAATCGGCCTCGTCCCAGTTCTCGAACTTGGAGGGCACCTTGTCCCACCATTTCGAGCCGGCGACACCGCCCTCGACCAGACCCATCGGATTGAGCCGGAAGCCCAGCAGCACGGCCTTCTTGAGCCACTGGTTCACGACCCAGTCTCCATTGCCGGCGCGTTCGGCGACGCGGGCCTTGCCGGCATCGAGCAGGCCGATCGCCGTCTCCACCGCCTCGCGCACCTCGCCCGTCGTGTCGGCAGACACGCTGTCGCGATTGTCCCAGGCGGTCTCGATGGCGGATTGCAGGGCGTCGGTCATGGCTCGCTCGTCAGGCTGATACGGAGAACGAGCGCGACTTAGCACCGGTGCGGGAGAGGGGGAAGTGTGGGAGTGCTTCCCCTTTTCCTTGTCATCCCGGCCGGATGGCCCGCGAAAGCGGGCCATAGAGCCGGGACCCATACGCGCCAATGTCGGCCGAAAGCAGGTCCGATAGTGGAGACAGCGGGATGTGCACCGGGATTATGGGTCCCGGTTCTACGCCCTCCCGGCCTTGAGCCGGGATCAAGGCCGGGCATGCGTCCGGGATGACAAGGAGCGGGCAGTCGCGGTGCTAGCTGCGTTTCACCCGCACATCGCCCAGAAACGTACTCAAACAATCCACCGCATAGTGGACATGCTCGGGGTGTTCGTCCGGGCCGGCGCTTTCCTCGTCTCTCGGGCCTTCCTTGGCGCGGACGAGGACGGTGGTGAAGCCCATTTCGTGTGCCGTCTTCAAATTCCTCACCGAGTCCTCGAAGAAGACGGATTGTGCGGCGGGGATGTCGAAACGGGCGGTGAAGCGGTCGAAACCCTCGCGATGGGGTTTGGGCGTGAAGCCGGCGGCCTCGACATCGAAAATATCGTCGAACAGGTGAGTGAGGCCGAGACGGCCGAGAATATTCTCGGCATGGCGGCGCGAGCCGTTCGTGTAGACGAGGCGGGTGCCGGGCAGGGCGGCGATGCGGCCGGCCAGGGTGTGGTCGGGATCGATCACGCTGGCATCGATATCGTGCACGAAGTCGAGAAAGGCGCTGCGGTCGATCTCGTGATTGGCCATCAGCCCGTTCAGCGTGGTGCCATAGGTGCGCCAGTAGTGTTTCTGGACCTGGTAGGCCTCGTCCTCGGGCAGGGCGAGGAGTTGGGCGACGAATTGCGTCATGCGGCGGTCGACCTGGCTCATCACCGGCGCGCTGGAAGGGTAGAGCGTGTTGTCCAGGTCGAACACCCAGTGGGTGGCATGGGTGAGGTCGGCGCCGCTCATTGCCGCAATCCCTGGAAATCGGCCTCGGTGAGGGTGACGCGCACGCCGCCGTCTTCCGGCTGCGGCACGCGGCGGAAGCCGGCGGCGGTATAGCCGCGCTCGGCGCACTCGGTGCGGCCTTCGGAAACAAAGCGGGCCGGGGCGAGGCAGAAGCGCTCATTGCCGCCGCTCATCGGCCGGCGGCCCTGGCCGGAGACGCGCTCGGCATAGATGAAGGCATTGTCGGTCTCCAGCCGGGCGGCGAGCAGGCGGGCGCATTCGCCCGCATGGATGCGCCACCAGCCGCGCGACTGCCAGATCTCGCCGACGCGGTGGCCGATCGCCGTGGCGATATCGCCGTCGGCCTCGTTGCACACGATCAGGCCGGAACTGGCATTGCGCTCCAGCGCCCGCGCCTCGAGGGCGTCGATCAGGGCGGCATCGCCGGGATTGCCGGAAATACCGGCCTCGGACTGGAAGCGCGAGACGGCGCGGCGCGTGGAGCGGCCGTCATAGCCGTCGACGCCGGTGACGGCATAGCCGGCCGATTGCAGGAGGCGCTGGATGCCGGCGACCTGGGCGCGGCGGCCGAATTCGGACGGTTCGACGAGCACGGTACGTTCGCGCTCATCGCCCTCGCGCATGAAGAAGTCGCGCGAGGCGAGGCCCAGGGCGGCGCAGCGCGTATTGGCCACGACCTGGAAATCCGTCTCGTCGACACACAGCGGCACCGTGCCGCGCCATTCGCGCACGCCGCCGAGATAGGCCGTGGTGGATTTGGCGTAGAAGAAGAGGGGCTGGGTGTTGGCGTCCAGATCGACTTCCTGCGCCACCTCGGCGCATTCGCCCGGGCGCACGCGGGTCCAGCCCTCGATGGCGACCCCGCCCTCGACCGCCCAGGCCGCGGCGATATGCGTGATATAGCTGGTCTCGTTGCAGATCTCGGCCGCCCCGGCACGCGGGCTCGCAAACGCGGCAAGGCCGAGGAGGGCGAGGCTGGCGGCGATCCGGACCGGCAGGCGCATCATCGCATCAGAACTCCGGCAGGAGGGCGGCGATCTCCGCCCGCAGCACATCGATCCCGTCGCCCTTGGCGCTGGTGGTGGCGACGACACGCGGGAAGGCCGCCGGGCGCTTCATGATCGCCTGCAGCGTTTCCTCGGTGATGCGTTTCACCGCCGGCGGCTTGATCTTGTCGGTCTTGGTCAGGACGATCTGGTAGCTCACGGCCGCCTCGTCGAACACGTCCATGATCTTCTCATCGACGGTCTTGAGGCCGTGGCGGCTGTCGATCAACAGGTAGACGCGCTTGAGATTGACCCGGCCGCGCAGGAAGTTGCGCGTCAGCTTGGTCCACTTCTCCACAACGTCCTTGGGGGCCTTGGCATAACCATAGCCCGGCAGGTCGACGATGCGCAGGTTCGTGTCATCGACATTGAAGAAGTTCAGCTCGCGCGTGCGGCCGGGTTCGCCGGAAGCGCGCGCGAGATTGTTCTGCCGCGTCAGGGCATTGATCAGCGAGGACTTGCCGACATTGGAGCGTCCGGCAAAGGCGATCTCGGTGCGGTCGGGCTCGGGCAGCTGCTGCAGGCTGACCGCGCCCATGATGAAGGTGCAGGGCCGCGAGAAAAGCCGCCGCCCCGCTGCCAGATCGAGATCGTCATCGCCCGTCAGGACTGGTCTCCCGAAGCCTTGCCCTGCAGCCGCTTGATCAGCTTGTCCAGCTGGGTCTCGTTCCCGTGGCGGCGCATGATGATGTATTGCTGGGCGACCGACAGGAAGTTGTTCCACGCCCAGTAGATCACCAGGCCGGCCGCGAACGGCGCCAGCACGAAGGTGAAGACGATCGGCAGCATGGCGAAGATGCGCGCCTGCATCGGGTCCGGCGGCGGCGGGTTGAGCGCCTGCTGGGCGGCCATGGTGATGCCCATGATGATCGGCCAGGCGCCGATGCCAAGAACGCCGCCGATCAGCCAGATGCCGGACGGATCGTAGGGGATGAGACCGAACAGGTTCCACATATTCGTCGGGTCCGGCGCCGAAAGGTCGCGGATCCAGCCGAAGAAGGGCGCGTGGCGCATCTCGATGGCGTTGAACAGCGTCTGGTAGAGCGCAAAGAAGATCGGGATCTGCGGCAGGATCGGCAGACAGCCGGCCAGCGGATTGATCTTCTCCTTCTTGTACAGCTCCATCAACGCCTGCTGCTGCTTCTGGGTATCGGCAGCATAGCGTTCCTTGATTTCCTGCATCTTCGGCTGCACCGCCTTCATCTTCGCCATCGAGGCGTAGGCGCGGTTGGCCAGCGGGAACATCACCAGCTTGATGATCAGGGTGAGGGCGAGAATGGCCAGGCCGAAATGCCCGGTCACACCTTCCAGCAAGTGCAGCAGCCAGACGAAGGGCCGCGTGAGGAACCACAGCCAGCCCCAATTGATCGACATGTCGAAGCGGGCAATGCCGTAGTCTTCCTCGACCGCGTCGAGCACGTCCAGCTCCTTGGCGCCGGCGAAGACATAGGCGGTCGAGCTCATCGTCGCGCCCGGCGCCAGCTCGCGCGTTGCCTCGATATAGGTCGCCTCATAGGCGTCGACGGCGCCGCGCTCGCGAATGCGGAAATTGGCGGTGAAGGCGACGTCCTGGTCGGGAATGGCGGCGGCCATCCAGTAGCGCTGGGTGATGCCGACCCAGCCGCCCGTGCCGGAGACTTCTTCCTCGCCCTCGCCCTTTTCAAGGCGCTGGAAACTGGTGCGGGTCACGGCGCCGTCGACCACGGCGAGCGGGCCTTCGAACACGGCGATATTCTTCACCAGGTCTTCGGGAATGCCTTCATGGCGCACCAGGCCGTAGCGGGCCAGATCGACCGGCTGGCCGGAATTGTTGGTCACCGTGTCGGCGATCGTGAACATATAGTTCTCGTCCAGCGAGACGGTGCGCTCGAAACGCAGACCCGAGGCGGTCTCGTGGACCAGCACGACGGGCGTTTCCGGTGTCAGGCGGCTGCCCGAGGCCAGCGTCCACTCTGCGGCATTGCCCGGCAGGTCGGAAAAGCCCGGCGTGGCCGACTGCCAGCCGTCACGGGCATAGAAAGTGTGTTCCGTGCCGATCGGGTTGAGCAGGGCGATCGGCGTGTCATTGTCGACGGTGACCGTGTGGCGGCGCAGGCGGATATCGTCGAAGCGCGAACCGGTCAGCGACAGCGAACCCAGCACGGCCGGACCCTCGATCTCGACACGCTGCACATCGCCCAGCGCGTCGTCGCGCGTTTCATAGGCGGGCCCGGCGTCGGTATCGGGCAATTGCAGGTCGGGATCGGCCTCGGCCAGCTCACCGGCCGCTTCCAGGGCTTCCTGGCGCTCGGCTTCGCGGGCTTCCTGGGCAGGGCGCAGGAAGAAGAACTCATAGCCCAGCATGATGGCCAGGATCAGACCCAGCGCGATAAACAGATTGCGTTGTTCTTCGCCCATGAAAACTCGGCCTTTCAGGCTGTTTGTCCCTTGCCACCCGGAACCCCGTCTTCGGCGAGGCTCACCAGTGCGCTTTTGACATCCCCCATCAGACGCGGCCAGTCCCTTGCGGACGTGGACGCACGCGCGATGAATACATAGTCAAAGCCGGGCTGTCCGTGGAGGGGGAGTAGCAGCCTTGCGGCCTCGCGCAAACGGCGTTTGCAGCGATTGCGGACAACTGCGCCGCCGATCTTGCGCGTGGCGGTGAAGCCTGCGCCGACCGTCTGGTATAAACAAGAAGAGCCGTCCCGTCTTCGCGCCTGGATAACGACGCTGGACCGGACGGCTTTCTTGCCTTGGGCGACGAACAAGAATTCGCGCCGCTTTTTCAGCCGATTAACGGCTAGCGGCTGCGTGTCCATCGTATTTAGGCGGACAGGCGCTTGCGGCCCTTGGCACGGCGGCGAGCCAGAACCTGACGGCCGTTTTTCGTCGCCATGCGCGCACGGAAGCCGTGCCGACGCTTGCGGACGAGCTTGGACGGTTGAAATGTGCGTTTCACGGTCGCGCTCCATCGGCGTTCAATTCGAGAGCGGCGGCTAATACGCGGCCCATCCGGCCACGTCAAGGGCGGGTGCCGCAGATTGCGCAGGCAAAAACGCTGTTCGCCCGGTGGACCGGGCAAGCCCGCCGCTCATCGTCTCGTGCTTGCCGCACCCGGACGCCTAGGCTATTCGGCCTGCCAGCTCATGGTCAACGATCCGGACACCGATTCTTCCCGCCCGAACGAGGAAGGCCAGCCGCCGCCCCGCCGGGGCGTCGGGCCGCTGATCGACAGTCTGCCGGGGCAATTGCTGATGGTCACGCTGGGCCTGATCGCGGCCGGCGTGGCGCTGATCTATTTTCCGGCCGCTGCCGGCTTCCGCATGCAATGGATGAGCGACCGCGCCGAAGCGGCGCACCTGGCCGCGCTGGCGGCCGATGTCGCGCCGGGCGGGGCGCTGGGCGAGGACGAGGTGCGGGCGCTGCTGATGGGCGCTGACGCCGTGGCCGTGTCCCGTGTGCGCGACGGCATGAACGAGCTGGTGCTCTATTCCGGTCCGATCGGCGAGGGGCTGGTGGAGACCGATCTGCGCAAGGCCGGCTGGTTCACCCATCTTCGCGACACGGTCGATGTCCTGTTCGCCCCGCCGGGCCGGCTGCTGCGCATCCGGGCCGAGCCGATGGGCGCCCCGGGCGAGACGATCGATGTCATCGTGCGCGAAACGCCGTTGCGGGCGGAATTGCACGCCTTCTCGCGCTGGCTGCTGGTGTGGGCGAGTATCGGTGCCGTGATCGCCGGGGCGGTGATCTATGCTGCGCTCTTCTATCTCTTTGTGCGCCCGATGCGGCGGCTGGCGGCGGCGATGACGCATTTCAGCGCCGATCCGTCCGATCCCGCGCGTGCGATCCGGCCGTCGGGCGCGCGCACCGAGATCGGTCAGGCCGAGGCAGAGCTGGCGCGCATGCAGGCGGATATCCGTCAGGCACTGCACCAGCGCGAACGCCTCGCCGCGCTCGGCGGGGCTGTCGCCAAGATCAATCACGATCTGCGCAATGTGCTGGCCAGCGCCCAGCTGGTCTCCGACCGCCTGGCGACCGAGAGCGACGGGCGGGTGCGCAAGATGGGCGAGCGGCTGGTGCGCGCCGTCGATCGCGGCATCCGCCTGTGCGAGGCGACGCTGCAATACGGCCGGGCCGAGGAAACACCGCCGGTGCGGGCTGCCGTACCGGCGCGGGCGCTTCTGGACGAGGTGGTGGCCGATGCGGGGCTGGCGGGCTCCGGCGTCAGCTGGGACAACCAGGTCGTGGACACGCTGCTGCTGGATGCCGATCCGGACCAGGCGCACCGCCTGTTTCTCAATCTGTGCCGCAATGCCATCCAGGCGATGCAGGAGCAGGCCGGTGAGCGCGCGCTTGCCGCCACCGCAAGCCTTGTGGACGGCCAGGCCGTCATCGAGATCCGCGATACCGGCCCCGGCCTGCCGCCCAAGGCGCGCGAGCGCCTTTTCGAGGCGTTTTCGGGATCGGTCCGCAAGGGCGGCACCGGCCTCGGTCTCTCCATAGCCCGCGAACTCGCCCGAGCCCATGGCGGCGACGTCGAACTTGTCGGGAGCGACGAGGCGGGAACGGTCTTCGCGGTGCGGCTGCCGGTGGTTTAGGGGGGGCTTTCCTCCCCACTTCATGGGGAGGGGGACCCGCGAAGCGGGGGAGGGGCCGCCGCGCTGTGCGCGGCGGAATGGCGAAGCCAAGCTCGAAAACCCTTCGCGGCCTGTGGCCGCGACCCCTTCGACCCGATGCTGCGCATCGGCCCACTTCCCCACTCACGTGGGGAAGAAAGATCGTGCCCCTAAACCCGCTCGGACACCTTGATGGCGATCCTGCACCCCGTCTGGATGGCGCGGGAGAGGAGGGCGTAGCCGGGGGCTTGCCTGGCGCCTTCCTCGACGGCGAGGTCGCGGTGTTCGATTTCCTCGAGACGGAATTTCTCGAACAGCTCGGCCAGCTCGTCCTCGCCCATCGCCTTCAGTTCGGCGACCTGGCCGGCATAATGGCGCTCGATGACGGTCTCGACGGCCTCGGTGCAGGCATGGGCGGCTTTTTCACCCATCAGCGCGGTGACGGCACCCAGCGCGTGACCGGCGACGTCCCAGACGGGTGCCAGCGCGGTGGGGCGGGCATCGTGTTCGAAGATCAGCCGGTCGAACGTGTCGAGATGGTGCTGTTCGTCAGCCTCCATCTCCTCCAGCTGGGCCGCGATGCGGGCCTTGTGCGGCAATTGTCCGAACACGGCCCGCTGGCCCTGATAGATCGCTACGGCACCATATTCGCCGGCATGGTCGACGCGGACCATCTGCTCGATCCGCGTCCGGTCGCGGCGGCGTCCGGGCAAAGGCGGGCGGGGCGCGCGTTGCGCGGTCATGATTTCAGACCCCGGATGCCCATGGCGATCGACAGGCCGGCCATCGCCGCCGAGATCAGCGCGTTATAGCCTGCCATGGAGATACCCAGCAGCGTCCAGGCCGCTTCGTCGCACAGGACGACAGGCCGCTGGCCATCCAGCGCGGCCAGCACGTCGGAGACCGACACGCTGCCGCCGCCCGCGGCGGTGCAGGTTTCCGGGCCGGCCCACCATTTGTACTCGATCCCGGCATGCCAGGCGGAAAAGCCCGCCGAGAAAAGCAGCACGGCCGCGACGGCAAAGATCATGAAAGGGGCGAAACGGGCGAGGCCCGGCCGCGCGATCATCAGCCCGCCGAAGGCCAGACCCAGCGCGATCACCGCCATGTGGATATGGCGCTGGTCGTAGCAAAGGGCACAGGGGTCATAATGGCCGATATACTGGAAGCCCCAGGCGCCGAAGAGCAGGAGCAGCGAACCGCCCGCCATCAGCAGGGGCCAGCGCGAGAGCGGGAACTGGGTCAGAACAGGTGTCATGGTGTCCATTGTTGCAAGTACCGGGCAATCTAGCGGCCGGGCCCGAAACATGTACCGCGACCAATTCGCACAGACCGGATTCCTGCCGCTAGAGCAGGGATCGCAGGAAGTCCTTGGCTATATCAATCATGGCATAGCCGAAAACCAACAAAAGCGTGATCCACACTACACCCAGGATCAGGCCGGCAATGATCAGCAGCCCGTCGCGGGTGAGAAGACCCAGCGCGGCGATGGCCAGCGCGATGCCCGGCGTGGTGTTGGTAGCCGGCAGCGGCACCAGGATCGAGGCGCAGAAGATCATGAAGATGACGCCGATCACGCGCTCGGCCGACGGGCCGGAGAGAAAGCGCAGGCGCGGCCGGGCGAGCGCCTCCAGCCAGCCGAACCATTTGCGGCCGCTGCGCGCCATGCGGTCCAGCCCGGCCTTGGACAGGCGCCGCGCCTTGAAGCGTGCCGGCAGCCAGGGTTCGTCGCGGCCCATCGCCATCTGGGCGGCCAGCGCCATCATCGGCAGGGACATGACTTGCGGCACGCCATAGAGGAAGGGAATGGAGACAGGCAGGGCCATGGCAAACAGGATGATGCCGAAGGCGCGCTCGCCGAGGGCGTCGACAAATTCGCCCAGCGTGCAACCCTCTTCGCCCGTGTCTGCGGCAATGGCTTCCAGGGCCGACAGGAGGCCCCGGTTTTCGGCTGCATCGGTCATGCGGATCGTGTCCTGACAAGCGGTGTCGAGATGCGCGGACACTAGCCAGCGCGGCCCGTCCCGTCGAGCGCAATGGCTTGTTGACTTGCCGGGGGTTCGCGGTCAGCTTGCGGCGCGCTCGGGCGGCGGTTTTACCCCGCCCCGGAGCCCCTGTGGCGGAATTGGTAGACGCGACGGATTCAAAATCCGTTTCCGCAAGGAGTGTCAGTTCGAGTCTGACCAGGGGCACCACCCTTCGCCCTTCGGGCTTCGGGTGGCGAGCCACCCGCAGCGCGAATGCGAGCGATGCGAGCGGGCGAAGAGGTGTCCGCCGAAGCCTTGGCGAAGGCGGACTGTTCGTGACAAGCCATCCCCCGCCACCGGCAGCTCGCGCTTTCACGCTACCAATTGCAACTTTTGATCGGCAGGCGTGTTCGCGGCCTCGTCAGACGCGGTCCGGAGTGCTAGCGTCGGCACCGGCCAGCTGGCGGGGTGAGTTTGAGGAGGCGGGCCTTGCTGTCACCGGGTAGTGCGTTGATTTTCGCGCGTTTTGCGCTGGCGCTGACATTCTTGTGGTTCGGCGCCATGGATTTCACAAGTGTGGGCACCGCGATCACGGCGGGCTGGCTGGATGGCCATGCCGTGCTGCCGGACGTGTCCGACCAGGCGTCCTCTGCGGCGCGGGCGATCGGCGTCTACCAGATCGTCATGGCGGTGCTGATCGGCCTGCCCATCCCCTCCGGCGCTTTCCGGCGCATCGGCTTTGCCATGCTGGGCCTGTTCTGCGCCGGCGCGCTGACGCTGATGGCGACCAATCCGGTGTGGATCGCGGCAGAGGGCGGTTTCCCGGCGATCGGCGCGGGTCAGGACATCATCAAGTATCTCGCCATTCTCGGCCTCGCCCTGTGGTGCGGCTCCTTCGACAATACCCGCATGTTCTCCAGCCGCTATTCCCAGATGCGGGTGTGGGCGCAGCTGGTGATGTGGGCCGGGCTGGTGCTGGTGCTCGGCTGGATCGGCGCGATGAAGTTCACAGCCACCGAGGCGGCCGGGATCGAACCGCTCGTGCGCTCGCACCTCTTCTTCTACTGGATGCCCGGCCAGATCGGTCTTCAGGGCACCTCCTATGCGATCGGCGCGATCGAGCTGTTCACGGTTGCCGCACTGGCCGGCTACTGGTTTTCGACGCGCGCCTACCGGATCGGCCTCGTCCTGGCCGCGGTGACCTTCTGCGTGACGCTGTCCTTCCTGATCACCTTCTCCGGATCCTGGGAGGGTGAGCTGGGCGGTTTCCCGGCGCTGGCATCGGCCGGGCATTTCATCCTGAAAGACTTGCCCCTGCTGGCGGTTTGTCTTGCCCTGGCTGCGGAAACCGGCCGTGAGGGGACGCGTTACCGGCGGTGATCCGCCGGTTGACGCGGAAATTGCCGGACATGTTCTGAAACACGTTTCACACTTGCCGCCGCAGTCGTCCTGTTGTGCTTGACCGGGTGGGGTCCCTACCTACTCTGCTGGGCAAAACGGGAGGACATCGATGGGCGTTTTCGGCGCGATCAAGCGCGAGTTCGACTTCATGTCGGGCATGCTTCATGTGCTGCGCGAGATCCGCAAGGTGGGGTCGGGCTCCGGCATGCGCGTGCCGGACAAGATCGAGGCGACCGTCGACCGCTATCCCGACCGGCCCATGGCCCTGCTGGACGATGGCGAGATCTCCTATCGCCAGTTCGACGCCTATGCGAACCGCGTGGCCCACTGGGCGCTCGACCAGGGCCTGAAGCCCGGCGACACGGTGGCGCTCTTCATGAGCAATCGCTGGGAATACATCGCGATCTGGTTCGGCCTGTCCAAGGCCGGCATCGTGATCTCCCTGATCAACAACCAGCTGTCGGGACAGTCGCTCGCCCACTGCCTGAATATCGGCGAGACCAAACACGCCATTGTCGAGGGCGAGCTGGCCGGTGCCTATGAGAGCGCGAAGGCCTGCGGTATCGGCGATATCGGGGCCTGGGTGTTTGACGGCATGATGGACGGTGCGCAGTCCTTCGATACGGCGCTGGCCGGACAGTCCCCGGAGCGGCCGGACCCCATCGTGCGCGATACGGTGAAGCCGGAAGACGCCGTGCTGAAAATGTTCACCAGCGGCACGACCGGCCTGCCCAAGGCTGCGCTGATGACGCATATCCGCGCGCTCTACTATCTCCATGTCTTCGCCATTGTGGCCAAGGCCAGCGAGACCGACCGGATGATGATGGTGCTGCCGCTCTATCACGCGACGGGCGGGCTGTGCGGTGTGGGCTGTGCGATCTGTTTCGGCGGCGCGCTGATCATCCGGCCGCGCTTTTCGGCGACGAATTTCTGGCCCGACGTACAGCGTTTCGGCGCGACCATGTTCATGTATGTCGGCGAGCTCTGCCGCTTTCTGGTCAATTCGCCGGAAACGCCCGAGGAGAAGCAGCACAAGCTGCGCGTCGCCATTGGCAATGGCATGCGCCGCGAAGTCTGGGAGGAGTTCCAGGAACGGTTCGATCTGCCGCAGATCGTCGAGTTCTACGGCTCGACCGAGGGCAATGTCGGCCTGGTCAATTCCGACAACACGCCCGGCTCGATCGGCCGCGTGCCCGGCTATCTGAAATCCCGCTTCAACATCGATCTCGTCCGCTTCGACATGGAAGCGGAAAAGCCGATGCGCGGCGAGGACGGGTTCTGTATCCAGTGCGCGCCCGGCGAGGTGGGCGAGGCGATCGGCAAGATCGACCCGGAGGATTCGCGCTTCCGCTTCGATGGATATGGCAGCAAGGAAGACACCGAGAAGAAGATCCTGCGCAATGTCTATGAAGAGGGCGATGCCTGGTTCCGCACCGGCGACCTGATGACGCGCGACAAGCTGGGTTATTACTATTTCGTCGATCGGGTCGGCGACACCTTCCGCTGGAAGTCGGAAAACGTGGCGACCGGCGAGGTGGCCGAAGCGCTGAGTGTCGACGGTATCGAGCAGGCCAATGTCTATGGTGTCGAGGTGGAGGGGCATTCCGGCCGCGCCGGCATGGCCGCGCTGGTGCTGGCTGACGGCGGGGTCGATTTCGACGCGCTGCACGCCCATGTCCGTGACGCGCTGCCTGCCTATGCCCGTCCGCTCTTCCTGCGCCTGCAGCCGCAGACCGACACGACTGGCACGTTCAAGTTCCGCAAGGTCGATCTGGTGAAGGAAGGCTTTGATCCGGCCGCGATTTCGGACACGATCCTGTTCGATCATCCCGGCGAGGGGCGCTATGTCACCCTGACCCCGGAGCTGTATGAGCAGATCCAGTCCGGAGCCCTTCGCGTATGAGCCTTTCCGATCCGACGCCGCAGGAGATCATCGATTTCTGGTTCGAGGAGGCCGGGCCGGCGAAATGGTATGCCGTGTCAGCCGCCTTCGATGCCGTGCTGCGGCGGCGCTTCGGCAAGGCGATCGAGCACGAGGCCGCGCTTTATCGCGCCGGAACCCACCCCTGGCTGGACGATGCCGAAGGCGCGCTGGCGCTGATCCTGCTGTTCGACCAGTTTCCGCGCAATGTCTGGCGCGGCTCGGGCAAGGCCTTCGAATTCGATCCGCTCGCCCGCAAGATCGCCGACACCATGATCGACCGCGGTCTGGACTGGGCCGTCGCCGAGGACCGCCGCGCCTTCGTCTACATGCCCTTCATGCATTCCGAAGCCCTGGCCGACCAGGATCGCTGCATCGCACTGGCGCAGGAGCGGCTGGAAGGTACCGGTACGCTGCATCATGCCCGCAAGCATCGCGAGGTGATCGAGCGGTTCGGGCGCTTCCCCTATCGCAATGAGGCGCTGGGGCGGAACTCGACCGCGGAAGAAATCGCCTATCTCGACAGTGGCGGCTATGCACCCGGTCGGAACGACTCGGCAAAATCGTCCGGAGGGCAGGGCTGACCCCTGTCCGGCCTCGATGGTTATGGTCTAACTATCAGATATAATTGTATGTAATTGGGGTGCCGATCTGGCCTCGCCCTTGCTCCTGTGTGACGCAGACCTTGTCCACAGGAGCCCGTTGCATGACCCCGCGCGTCCACATCACCGTCGAAGATATCCGCCAGATCGCCTGGACCATGGTCGATCTGCACGGTCCCCAGGCGATCGGCTATGCCGACGAGGCGGTGACGGATCTGGACGAGCAGGGCCAGCCCGAGGGCGCCGATGCCTGGCGTGCCCTGCGCTCGGTAATGGAAGACGCGCTGGCCGGCCGTCTTGCCCGCGAAGGCGATATCACGGTCCACTAAAAGTGCCGGGCGCACCGCTGCCGGTGCGCCCGCACGCTTATCTCACGCGTTTACTGGCAGACCTGCGCACTCGTATTGCTGCCGCTCATCGTGCAGTGGGCATAGCGATAGCGGTCCCGTGTCGCTGCGGCGATATCCGTGGCGCTGGGCATGGGCGGCGGCGACGCGCTGGAGCCCGCGCTGGACGCGGAGTAGGACGGCGCGCTCGACCCGTAGAGCTCCCGCCAGCGGGCATCGGCCGCACCAGGTGAATTCGTGCCGGTGCCGAATTGCCCCTCCAGACCCGTACCGCGTGCTGCCAGTTCCGCATCGGCCGCCTGGCGCACCGGGCCCGACGAGAACCACAGCGCAGCGGCGTAAAGATCATTCGTCGCGATGTCGCCCATGCGGCCGGCCTGCCGGGTGGCCAGAATGGCGCGCTCGGCCAGCTCGCGCGAGCGGGCGGTATTGATCGCGATCGACACCGCTTCGGCATAGCGGCCCTGGGCGAGGGGCTGGTCGATGCTGACCGTCTGGGTCGACCGGTTGGCTTCATAGGCTGCCATGTCGCGGAAATAGGTCTGCCATTCGCGGGCCCGGCCGCAGGATTCAGCATGTCCGAACGAGCAGGCGCGCTCGTAATAGCTGGCGCCCAGCCGGTGCTCCTCGATGCTGATATAGACGGCCGCCACATTGCGGCAGTCGCCGCCGCTCTGCTGTTCGTCACAGCGGACCAGGGAATAGCGCAGGCCTTTTTCCGCATCGAAGGTGGAGGCTTCCGGATTGGCGTAGACACGCGCGGCGACGTCGCAGCCCTTGATGTCGCGATAGCGGTCGCAGGCGCGCTCGGCAAACCAGGCCGCGTTCTCCAGATTGATCATGTCCGGATAGTCGCCGGAATTGCCGTCCCAGCTCCAGTCGAGACCCCACAGGCACGGGTTCTGCACACCGGCCTCGCAGCCGGCCCGGGCGGTGGCGACGGCGCGGGCATAATTACGTGCGGGCGAGCTGGCGCTGATGAAATGGCCCAGCGAGCGGCTGCAGCCATCCTCGTGCCCCATCGTGCAGGCCTGCGCCATGTATTCCACGCCCAGCTCGACATTCCGTTCGAGATTCCCCTCGCCGACGCTCATCAGATACCCGGCCGTGTTGCAGCCATCCGGCACACCCAGATTGCAGGCGCGCAGGAAGTAGTCGACGGCGCGCTGCTTGTTCTCGGGCACGCCCTGGCCCTGCGCGTACTCGGCGCCGGTATAGAAGCAGGCTTCGCCATCGCCCGCGGCACACGCACCCTGCGATGGCGATTGCTGCGCGTGCACAGCCGGTGCGAACCCCAGGGCCAGCCCCAGGATGACAAGCGTTCTGAACATGTATTTCTCCCGTCCGATCATGATCTTCCCGGAAACTAGGCGAGACGCGGGAGTCCCGGTCTCCCCGGTTCAGGGGAGGCGCGTCGCCGGGCGTTGCCAGCGGCATCCCGTCACGCCGCAGTTGCGCTGTCACGGGCCTGTGCTAACTGCTCAATCATGGATACGACCCAATGGCCCGAGGCCCTCGTCAAATTCGGTATTGAAGACCCGTTCGAGCCGGCACGGACGGCACCGCACATGCGCCAGGCGCTGCGCAATGCGACGCCGCACATGGATGTGAAGGCGCCGGATCTCGAAGCGGTCGAGGATTTCGCCATTCCCGGACCGGCGGGCGATATCCCCGCGCGTCTCTATATCCCGTTCGGGTCGGTGGGGCCGGCGCCGCTGACGCTCTACATGCATGGCGGCGGCTATGTGATCGGCGATCTGGATACGCATGACCGCGAATGCCGGCGGCTGGCCGCGCACAGCGGTGCACGCCTTGTGGCGATCGATTATCGCCTGGCGCCGGAGCACCCATTCCCGGCCGCGATCGAGGACACGCTGGCGGCCTTTGACTGGCTGGTCTCGGATGAGGGCCAGGCCCGCGCCGGGGCCGATCCGCAGCGTATCGCCGTGGCGGGCGACAGTGCAGGCGGTGGACTGGCCGCCATGCTCACCCAGGCGCGGCGCGGGCAGATCCGTTTCCAGCTGCTGATCTATCCGCTCCTGCAGCTCGTTGAACGGCGCAAGCCGCGGCTGAAGGCGCTGGAGGGCCACCTGCTGGCCGCCTTCACGCTGGAGAAGATCGCGCTGGCCTATCTGCCCGATCCGGAGCTGGCGAAGGATCCGCGGGTCTCGCCCCTGTTCGAGAGCGATCTGGCCGGCCTGCCGAAAACGCATATCTTTGCCGCCGAGCTCGATCCGCTGCTGGATGAGGGCAAGGCCTATCGCGACCGGCTGATCGCGCTGGGCCTGCCGGTCGACTACACGCTGGGCAAGGGATTGCCGCACGGCTATTTCAATCTCACGGCCGTATTGCCGGGGGCCAAGGCGCTGGTCGATGCCGCGGCCGTGGCGCTGGGTGACGGGCTGCGCGGCTGATCCGTTTGCATTCGGGCGGGCAAGCGCCTAGCTCGGTAGCATGACCGTTTCCGCGACCTACCGCCCCGATCCGCGCTTTGCCGCCCTGGGCGATGACTTCTCCGACCCGGTGCGCCCGGCCGATTTCCCCGAGGCGCATCTGCGCTTCTGGAACGACCGCTGGGCCGGACCTGTCGGCCTCGACACGCTGGATGCGGCCGAACGCGCCGCGCATTTCCACCGTTTCCAGGCCCTGCCGGACAATCAGTCCCAGCCGCGCGCCATGCGCTATCACGGCCACCAGTTCCGTACCTATAATCCCGATCTCGGCGACGGGCGGGGCTTCCTGTTCGCGCAATTGCGCGACGATCAGGACCGTCTGCTGGACCTGGCCACTAAAGGCTCGGGCACGACGCCCTGGTCGCGCTCCGGCGACGGGCGGCTGACGCTGAAGGGCGCCATGCGCGAAGTGCTGGCGGCGGAGATGCTGGAAGCGCTGGGCGTCTACACCTCCAAGGCCTTTGCCGTGTTCGAGACGGGCGAGGCCCTGCAGCGCAATGACGAGCCCTCGCCGACGCGCTCGGCCGTGCTCACCCGGCTGGGTCATTCCCATGTCCGTCTCGGCACATTCCAGCGCCATGCCTATGAAGGCGAGCCCGGGCGCATCGAGGCCCTGATCGGACATGTGATCGAGACGTATTATCCCGGTCTCGCGGAAGCAGAAGACCGGCCGGCCGCGCTGCTGGAGGCGGTGATCGCGGCCAATGCCCGCATGGCCGCTGGGTGGATGGCGGCGGGCTTCGTGCACGGCGTGCTCAATACCGACAATATCAATGTCACGGGCGAGAGCTTCGACTACGGCCCCTGGCGTTTTCTGCCGCATTATGAACCCGGCTTCACGGCGGCCTATTTCGACCATTCCGGGCTCTACTGCTTCGCGCGCCAGCCGGAGGCCGTGTACTGGGCGTTGCAGCAATTCGCCGGCGCGCTGTCGCTGGCGGGCGACCGGTCGAGCCTCGAGACGGCCCTGGCCGGCTTCCCTGCCGTCTACCGCACAGCGCTGCTCGAGGCTTTCCTGGCCCGCTTCGGCCTGGCATCCGCCGGTGAGGCGGCCGAGGAGGCGCTGGTGCGGGCGTTTCTGGCCTTCATGGAGAGCTCGCAACTGCCTTGGGAAGGTGTGATCTTCGACTGGTTCTGCGGCGAGGCCTCGGCAGAGCGGGCGATGTCGGGACCGCGGGCATCGGCCTATACCGGCGAAAAGTTCGACACCTGGCGCACGGCGATGGCCGCGCATGACGCGGTGCGCCCGGAACGGCTTGATCACGCCGTGTTCGGGCAGGGCGAGCCTGTCGCCATGACGATCGAGGTGGTCGAGGAGACCTGGTCGGCGATCGACGCGGCCGATGACTGGTCGCGCTTCGAACAGCGCATCGCGGATATCCGGGCCGCGGGCGAGGGCTATGATCTCGGCCGGGGGCGGCTAGGATTTCGGCCATGACGCTCGATCTGATTCGCATGCCGGTGCTCGACCGGCCCGGCATCGTCCACGCCTTCACCACGCGCACGGGCGGTGTCAGCGAGGGGCCCTATGCCGCGCTCAACCTCACCCGGTCGCGCGGTGACGACCCGGCGCACATCTCGGAAAACCGCGACCGCGTGCGTGCGGCACTGGGGCTGGATCATCTGGTCTTTGCCGTTCAGGTGCATGGCCGTGACGTCGTCACTGTCGAAGGCTGGCCGAAGGGCGATCAGCCGGCCGGCGAGGGCGATGCGCTGATCACGGACAGGCCGGGCCTGGGTCTGGTCTGCCAGACTGCCGACTGCACGCCCATCCTGCTGTTCGATCCCGTGCGCCGTGCGGTCGCGGCGATCCATTCCGGCTGGCGCGGCACGGTCGTGAACGTTGCCGGCGCGACGATTGCGGCGATGACCGAGCGCTATGGCACGCGTCCGGCCGATCTGCTGGCCGCCATCGGCCCGTCCATATCGCCGGCGAATTACCGCGTCGGACCGGAAGTCGTCGCTGAATTCGAGGCAGCGTTCGAAAATACCGGTGGCATCGTCTCGCCGCGCGATCCGGAAGGCGGGGCGCAGCTCGATGTCGCCGAGGCTTGCCGCCGCCAGCTGGTGCTGGCGGGTGTGCCGGAGGGCGCGATCGAACGCTCCCCCCTGTGCACCTATGGCGAGGAGGACCGCCTCTTCTCTGCCCGCCGGGCCCACCATCGTGGCGAGAGCGGGCTGTTCGGCGGCCAGGCGGGCATTATCGCCCTGACCGGCAGCTGAGTCCTCAGGCGTTCTGGACGGCCCGCGGTTTCGGCAGAAGACGGCAGGCGAGATCGCCCGAGGCCGAGCTCCACACCCGCAACGCCCATTCCAGCGGACCCTGTTTCGACACGGACAGCCACAGCCGGGCGAAGACGATCAGCGCGACGGCACCGATCAGGGCTGCGGCCGTGATGCCGTAGCGGTCGAAAGGACCCAGCGCCAGGCCGGCGCCGGTGAAGGCGAAGAGCGCGATCGCCGTGCCGCCCAGATAGAGCGTCAGGGCCAGGCGTCCGACCGGAGCCAGCGTCGCCATCAGCGCCGGGCGCAGGGCCGGGGCCCGCATCGCCAGCATGATCAGCGCGGCATGGCCCAGCACGATGAAGGGCTTGCCCAGCGTGGTCAGCGGATGGGATTTCACGACGATCTCGAACCCGCCGGCCGCCGCCATTGCGGCGACACCGCCGCACAGGGCAAAGCCGATGCCATAGCCCGCGGCAAGCAGGGCCGTCAGGCGTCCGGCCGACCAGCCAGTGAAGGCGCCCATACGGAACAGGCCCAGGCCCAGCAGCATGTAGCTGCCCGCTTCCAGGCATTTCCAGACGATGCCCGTCGACAGGCTCCAGGACTGGAATTGCACCAGGGAGAGGCGGACATGATCGAGATAGGAACCGGCATGATAGGCCGCCGCGTCGGCCAGGCTGGCTTCGGTTACGGGTGCGGTGGTCAGCTCATTGGTGAACTCGTGCAGCGCGAGCAGGCCGAACCCGCCCAGACCGCCCAGCACCAGAAGGCGCGGATCCAGCCGCGACAGGGCCAGGGCGACGACACCGGCCAGCGCATAGACGTGCAGGATGTCCGAGGCTTCGGCCAGCAGGATCACGTGGAAGACCAGACCGAAGGCAAACAGGCCGGCCGTGCGGGCCAGGTAGCGCGTATAGGTCTCGGCCAGGGCGACGCCTTCGCGCGGGCGCGTCATCATCCACAGCGAGACACCGAAGAGCAGGGCGAACAGGCCGCGCATCGCATCGTCGACCAGGACCGAGTTGAGAAACCAGATCACCTGTTCCCCGATGGACCAGCCGAGAATGTCCGGGTGTTCGATTGCGAGAATCGAACCGCCTTTCGCCGGGAAGCGCGCGAACAGGAGGCCAATCACGGCCAGACCGCGCAGGACATCAAGATGATCAAGCCGTTCGCGCTTGGCGATGTGTTCGGCAGCGATGGATTGGGTCATGGCGCGCTGTCTCCTCCCGGGATTTCCCCTGCGAGGCGAGCAAGAAGAATGCCAGAGGGGTGCGCACAGCGGACTGACGCGAGCTACACCGGACCAAAGGTCCGCAAGCGCGACCGCGCGCCGGCCAGAACTCAGAAGGTGGCAGCCCGCCCCTTCGGAGGCGTCCGCGCAGCGGACTGCCGCGAGATCCATCGGACCGTTCCGGTCCGCAAGCGCGACCGCGCGTCGGGCGGTCGGCCCGCCCCTTCGGAGGCGTCCGCGCAGCGGACTGCCGTGAGATCGAAAGACTCTGGTGACCCCGGCGCGATTCGAACGCGCGACCTACGGATTAGGAATCCGTTGCTCTATCCTGCTGAGCTACGGGGCCGCCAGACACGCGTCTTAGCGGGTTTTTCCGGACGGCTGAAGCCTGCGATGCGGGGCATGAGGCATGGGCACAAAAAAAGCGGCGGAGCCGGGCCCGCCGCTTCTTTGTTCTCGGCCTGGCGAAAGCCTAGCCGATGGTCTGGCGCAGCGTGTTGAGCTGCTGGGCGACTTCCTGGGTCGCCTGGGTCATCTGGTCGACGGCGACCTTGCCGCGGGCGACCGACTGGCCGGACCCGCGCACACCGTCGAGGATTTCCTTCACTTCGGTGTCCAGGGCGGCGATGCGCGAGGCGATGTCTTCGGTGGCCTTGGCGGTCTGGCCGGCCAGCGCCTTCACTTCGCCTGCGACAACGGCAAAGCCGCGGCCGGCTTCACCGGCGCGGGCGGCCTCGATGGTCGCGTTGAGGGCGAGGAGGTTGGTCTGGCTGGCGATCGCCTCGATGGTCGACAGGATCGCATTGATGCGCTGGGACGCGTCGGTCAGCGCCTCGACACGGCGCTCGAGAACCTGGCTGGACTCTTCCACCTGGTTCATGGCGTCGCGGGCGATCTGGGCTGCCTCGGCGCCCTGCGAGGCGCGGGCGGCCGTCTCGCCGACCGCTTCGGCGACCGCGCGGGAATTGCTTTCGGACGCGCCGGCCGGATGGGTCATCGCGTCGTCGGAATAGGCATATGCGTTCATCGTGGGAGCGTCCCTGATTGTTGGCTGCCCGGATCATTACGCACAGATGGTAAACGGATTGGTAAACACGCGACGCGAAAGCCGGGCTTGCAACACAATTACAAGTGGTATAGCCATGGAATGAACGGAAAGCCGGAAAGCGATGCGCGCGATCATGCCCCTCCTGTTTCTACTGGCCCTGGCGGCCTGCTCTTTCGGTGCCGACCCTTTCACACCGGGCGAGACCGGACAAGTTACTGAAGTTTCGGGCGCATTGACGCTCACTGTGGACACTGGCGAGAGCACGCTGGAGGTGCGCCTGGCCGAGCTGGATGCGCCGGACGAGGCTCTGAGCCGGGCCTTGATGGAGGCCGAAGCGGCGGGTCATGCGGTGCGTCTTGCCTATGCGGGTCAGGAACGTGATCGCTATGGCCGTGCGCTGGCGCAAGTGCATGTCCGGAACGAAAACGGATCTGACACCTGGCTGCAGGCCCGCCTGGTCGAAGCAGGGGCGGCCCGGGTGCTCAGCCACGCGGATAACCGGGCGGCCGCGCGCGACCTGCTGGTTCTGGAAGGGTTTGCCCGGGCCGAGGGCCGGGGGTTGTGGTCGGATCCGGCCCATGCCGTGCGCGACACACATCCCGACGCGCTGGCCCAGGACATCGGATCGGTGCAGCTGGTCGAGGGCCGGGTGCTGGAGGCGACGCAACTGCGCTCCGGCCGCATCTATCTCAATTTCGGGGCCGACTACCGCACCGACTTCACCGTCATGATCGAAGCAGAGGACGCGCCCGCCTTTCTCGAAGCCGGTCTGGGCCCGGATGCGCTGGAGACGCGCCGCATCCGGGTGCGCGGCTGGATCGAGGACGAGAACGGTCCGATGATCCGCATTGATCATCCCGAACGGGTCGAGGTTCTGGTCGACTGAGCCGTCCGGCCGTATGCGGCCTGCGAAAGACCAGCTAGCTGTAGAAGCTATGAAGGTTGTTCACCCGGGGCTGGGTTGAGAGATTGGTGTTGCGACACGCCAACTTCTAGCCCGGAGATCCCCGGATGAACGTCCACAAGAATGCGCGTCTTGCGCCGCT
>Ga0213833_1000189_pt1 | contig 96461 bp, 81 predicted proteins | sample SWATP21_FD_160575 | JGI IMG/M metagenome (GOLD analysis project Ga0213833, IMG submission 160575) | Coastal seawater microbial communities from Marineland, Florida, United States - SWA TP2 #1 | ecosystem: Environmental > Aquatic > Marine > Coastal | place: USA: Florida | collected 2016-08-14
ACCTGAACCACCGACGAGCCTGACGGAGACCATGGCCTCTTGGGCTTGGCCTGCCACCGACTACAACTACCCTGCGGATGGGGAACTATAGTTGTCGCCGAGGGGTGCGAATAGTTGTCGTTGCACACAGCGTCGGGCAAGGGCCGCAACGAATGTGAGGGGCTGGCTCTTGATGATGCGTTGTGTGGGGAGCTTCTTCCGTCGTAGCCGCCCATTGCTCTGAAGCTCGACGAGCCCCCAGCCTTCCGGCACCTCATCGGGCTTCACCAATCCGGATGGTGTCGCGAACCAGCATTCGGCCGCAAGCTGCTCCCATGGCGCCCGCTTCTGCGGCCTCTCCAGCTCGCGCATGAAGTCGGACCGCGAGACCTTGACCTCGACGGCGACAGAAACCAATCGCTTCGATGGGTAGAGATTCTGGGCGTAGAAGTCGATGCGGCAGGCAGCCCGCGCTCCGGTCGCGTTCGCCAGCTCTCTGAAGGATGCCCACTCCGGCGCTGCGTACCGCTCCTCGAGGGCCCGCGTGATGTCCGCGGTCGGGGTCATCGTGATCTCCGAGGTTCGGGGTGTGGACCAAGGAAAACCCAGGTGGCTGGGACGTCATAGATGTCGGCCAGAACCTCGATGTCGTACTCTGTCCACCTTGCACGCCTGGCGGGTGGGGGGACAGCACCGAGCCGCTCGATGGACTGCAGGCACCTCCCGCGCCAGAAGAGGAAGTGTCGGAACCTCAGCTGGCTCTCCACCTCTTCAATGGTCATGCCACGCAGCTCGCGAATCCACCTCGCCCGCGCAATGACCGCGGCTGTGGTGCGCCCCTTTGGTCCGGCCTGCAAGTCGCCGGTGACATCTTGGAAGTGCTCGGGGACGGACAGCTTTGCCAGACTCAGGGGTATCCGAACCTGTTCATCCATTGTCCAGACCCCCTGTGCTCCCTTCATTGGGATGGGCTGGTCGAGCCGAAGGACCTGGCTGATGTGCCAGACGTTGGGACCGATGGCCCACGGGTCCGCCTGTGCGTCGGGGAAGCTGCTGATGTGACCAGCCCCGTCGAAGCGGGCAAAGCCGAGCAGTCCTCGAGGCCAGTCGCCCTCGGGCATTCCAGGCCACTCCTCCCGAAGGAGGTCGAGGTCGGCGGCGATGTCGGTGCCCTTCCCCGCATGGATGCCCAGCCAGACGATAGATTCTGTGCGTAGCTCCCGTGGAATCCACGAACGGTTCTCCCACCGCTTCACTCCGGCGATGATGGCTGATGCCCACGGCTGGTGCAGAGTGACGGCCTTCACGCGCTGCCTCCAGCCTTGTTTCGCTCCATCAGGCGCTCCCCGGCGACCTCGGCCACCTTCGACCACAGCTCTTTCGCGTGCTTTTGGTTGGCCGGGTTCTCCGTTGGGAGCAGGCCGGCCTTGTCGAGCATGCGACGCGTGGTCCGGACCCCGCGGCCGGTGAATCGGGCGATTGACGTGACCGAAGTGCAGCCGCCGGCAATCATCCGCATCGCGACGACGAGGCAGGCGTCGTCAACCGGGTCGACCGGGGAGTGGCGTGGCTCCCCCTCGAGAGTGGCCTGACTGAGACCCGGGAATGGCAGTTGGACGGCCGAGTCACCCACGACGACCTCCGAACAGCTGGGTCTGATTGGTGAAGGAGAGGCGGTCGGCGTCGCTCTTGGAGAGCTTGCGGTAGTCGGCCAGTCGTTCGCCCAAGGCCGACTGCAGCGCGCCCCCGAGCACGTCCCACAGACCGCGTCGCCCGGGTTGGTGACCACCAACGTGCGCCTTCCGCCAGACATCTGTGTGGTGTGGAGATCGAGCAGTCGTGGGCAGGGACTCGAACCCCGGACCACCAAAGCCCACACCCTTCAAAATGGTCAGTCGGTACAGCCTCGTGTTGGCGACAAGTCCGGTGTGTCGGTCGTCGTCGGGAATCTGGCCGATGCAGGTGAGTGTGGCCGCCGAGATGAACTGTTCCTTCGACGGGTCACCGTTGGGCCACATGAAAGCCTTGATCACGACCATGTCGTGCTCCCTTGGAGTCGGAGAGTTGGAGACGAAGGCGATGCCCTCGTCGGGATTGGGCCGGCCGCGGCCTGCAGGGGTGTCGTTCCTGCAAGCGGGCCGGAGGCGCCCGGATGGTGATGGCCGTTCCGGGCCGGTCGCTACTGCTCTGTCCCGAGGTAGTCGCCCATCCGCAGGTGGTGGGCCGGGTTGCGACCAACCTCTTCGGCGAGCTTCTCGAGCGTGAGGTCGCAGTACTCGTCGTCCCAGTCGGCGATGTAGTACAAGCGACGCGAGCCCTCGAGCAATCCGAAGAGGATGGGGTCCCGCTTGCGGGCCACCTCCTCTTCGCGCTCGGACTTTGTCATCGCTGTCGCCTTGCCATCGGGGTCGTAGTGGAGGACCACCCACGCGTCGAAGATGTGGTCACCATCGCATCGCAGCTTCTTCTCGATGACGTCGGGCGGGATGATTCGCGCGAAGTTGCCCACCCAATCGAGGCGCAGGCCGCGCGATGACTGAAGCGCGAACTCCACCAGAGTCTCTTCGGTCAGGTAGCGGTCGAAGCCAAGGGCCTGCAGCCGGGTCTCAGCTCTCACGGCGGCGGCTCGACCGAGTAGCTGCTCGAGGAGCGCCTCCTGTCCGGCCGAACGCGCCGATGCGATGACCAACTCGAATCCGGCTGCTCGCTCCTGCACCAGGTCGATGCGCTCAGTCCCCTCCTTGACGGCCGAGAAGAACTCGAGGACGCCGAGAGGCGCATCGTCGGAGCGCGGGTCGACCTCGTCGAAGAGGGAATCTGCTGCCATGGAGTCGAGGCCTTGCCTCGAGACTTGTCTCCACCCGTCCTCACCGAGAAGTGCGGTCCACAGCACGTCAAGGATGCGCCGAATCCAGGAGGGCTTCACCCTCGAGGGAGGCCCGGGGGGCGTCGGTCGAAACGCACGAACCAACTGCCGACGTCGACGAGCTCGTTGGGTTGGGGTGGTGTGGCGAACCCGGGGGCCCCGCAGGGACTGGCCCGAATACGACCCTGACCCGAGGCTGTCGCCATCGGTGAGGACCAGGTCGGCTTCCTCGGTGTCGCGGAACTTGGGCAGGTTGTGGTCGACGATGAACTGTTCGAAGACCTCGAGCTTCCACCCATCGGGCATTTCAATCAGCATCGGGCACCTCCCTTCGAAGGGCCGCAAGCTGCTCCCATGGCGCCCGCTTCTGGGGAGCCAACCTTGACGTCATTCACTGCCCGGCGTGTGGCGCTGGCTCCGGTCAGCAACAGTTCGGCCGCTCTCCTCCCGAACGTGGTCATGACCATTCCGCCTGGTTCACAGGTGGCTGTGGTCTCAATGTAGATGAGTCCGTAGTTCAGCAGCGTCCTACGTCGACGGCGGATGCTTCGTTCGGACCGCTGGAGCGCCGAGGCCATTTCCAAACAGCTCATCCCTTCTGGGCTGTCCGACTTTGCGAGCACCATCAGAAGGCGGTGTTCAAGCTCGGTCAGGGCGTGGAGTCGCTCGTGGAGCCGCTCCTTGGTCTCGAGGTCGGCGACCGCGTGGGTCTGCCCGTTGGTGCAGTCACGGGTCGCCCACAACTTCGAGAACCGCGCCTGGATTTCGCACAGGTGTTCCAGCTGCCCGGGGTGGTACCCACTACCAGGGGGCCCGTCGTCAACGAGGTACGGGTCGATATCGTTGAGGGCGTCATAGAGGCGGATTCCGAACTCGTCGAGGTCACTGCCATTCGAGTCCAGGAGGTCCTGGAGCCGTTCCACCTGCTCTTCGTTGAGGCCATGGTCGTCGGCCTGGTCGACCCAGCGCTGGATGGTGATTTTCGCGCGCTCCCAGGGGCAGTACCCGAGCCGAAGGAACTTCTGGCCGAGGTAGCTGGGGGTGGACGCCTTGGCGAACCAGTCCAGCCCGTACCGCAGCGGGGTCGAGACCCCGCCGACTGTGGGCGTGCAGTCGCCGGACAGGGTGAGGTACCCACACGCCTCGGTGATGATGGTCGACTCCATCAGGCCGTAGCCTTCGGCGTCCTTTACGATGCGGTACGAGCGCACGAAGGGGCCTTCGGCCAGGCGTTGGAGGTACCAGCCGTCGATGCGAGCGACGGTGACGGGCTCAGGCACGAGTCACCTCCACCTGGTCCTCGGTGGCCACCCCGGGAAGGGGACGGTTCCGAAGAGACACCCGTGGGAGGTGTGCGTGGGGAGCTGCTGGTCGCCCGGGGAACATCGGTCGCTGGGGAATGGGAAGGTCGACGAGCTGAGCGGAAACCGTCATCATGGCCTCGTTCAGCAGGCTTCCGAAGCCGATGAGCGCCCGGCCCAGGATGCCTGCCACACAGTCTCCGAGGACTCCCTGCCGCGTCACCTTCAGATGGATTTGTCCGCCATCCCGGAGGAAGAGGTAGGCCCACGCGTGTTCGAGGTTGTCTGTGACGAGCATCACGACAACCTTCACGAGGAGCCCCTTGCTCTCCCAGTCCACGGGATGGAAGCAGTAGGAGACGGCGTCGGGCGTCTCCTGAATCACCTCGGGACGCCAGACACTCGCATCGAAGTGCGCAATGGCCGGGGGCAGGGCGTGCTGTGAGGTGGGCTTGCCGTTGCCCGGCTGGTCCGAGGGTGCGACGTCAGGCGAAGTAGGAAGACACATGGGGACTCCAGGGGTCGTCGAGGAAGGTGGCGGTGGCCGGGCCGGACACACCGGGGAGGAAGGGCACAACCATCGAGGCGCCTCGGTTGCCGGGGGTCGGGACCCCGGTGTCGGGGTGAAGGAAGGCGAGCCGGGTGGGGGTGCAGCGCTCTTCGACCGCGTGGCGGCGCACGAGCTTGTGGTACTGGGTGGACGGGTCGGGCGGAATGAGCATGACGACGGGCAAGCCGGCGTCCCTCTCCTCGATGGCCTTCTCCACCCACCGCAGGAGGCCCCCACCCAGCCGCGAGTAGGGGGGATTCACGAAGGCCGACATCCCGTCGGGGCACCGGTCCCGCCAGCTCACGGTCAGTGCGTCCTCTTCGGGGGTGATCCATCGGCCACACAGGGCGTCATCGCCGGCAGAGGCACAGTCCAGGCCGAAGTGGAAGACCTGGTCGAGCTGGGCGAACAGCTCGGGGGGGGTGCGCCACAGGTCCCTCGGTCGAATGCCCCAGGCATCGGCCAGCAACCGGGCTCGAGGCCACAGGCCGTCCTTGCGCCAGCGGTAGATGCGCTTGCGACACCGGTTCGAACAGCATCGGGTTCCGTAGCGAACGGCGCCGAGTTTGGTCGCGCAGCCGAGGCAGCGGTCCACTCCCACGAGGACGGACTCGACGTCGCACCTGGCGTTGCGTGGCGTTCGCGTTCCACCATTGCGGGATGTGTGTCCCGCGAACGGGACGGAGTCGTCCGCCCCCATATATGTGCATATGGGCTTGGACCCCGACTCCATAGACGCCGGGGCCACGCCGCACGGGGATTTGCGTTGCGTTCGCGTTCCCGAGTGGAACGCGTCGCGACCCGCGGCTGAAACGGAACGCTCCGAGCGCTTGCGGGCCCGGTGCGCCCGGCTTCGGCAGGTGGAGCTGCAGTAGATGGCGCGCCGGGTGACGGCCGGCATGGGGGCATGGCAGAAGCCACACTGCGTCACGGTGAGGCGTGCGTTCATGCCGGGCCTCCCACGGACTCGAGCTGGTCGAGCTGGTCGAGAGTCCGGCGCATCTCGGTGAGAGCAGCGCGATGGTCCGAGGTACGCCCACGACGCAGCTCCCGGATTTCGCCCTCGAGGTCATCCACCAGGCCGCGGAGGTGGCTGTGCAGGTGGGCGCGGCGACGCGTGATGTCCATCACTCCTCCCCGGCGTCGAGCAAATCGTGAACCCGCTGTCGCGCCTGTTCGAAGATGTGGACGTGCAGGCGAATGCTGTCCAGTTCGTCGAGGGCACACCGCAGCTCGGCGCGATGGTTGGGCACTGGCCAGAAGGTACGCAGCAGCCACCGGATGGGGCGAGGGAGGGAGTCCCACCAGGTCTGGTACATCTGGTCGGCGTTTTCGATGTGGTCGGTGGCGATGACCCGGCTGGACGAGGCCTCGACGAGGAGGGTCCGCTCCGCGTTGGCTCGCATGGAGTAGGCGTAGAGTCGTTGGTCGAGGAGGCTCATTGCTTCGAATCCTCCAGTCGAGAGCGGTGCTGGGGGTACTTGCCAAGCGTGCTCGGGTCGCACGGCTCGCCCACGGCCGCCTTGCAGGTGCGGCAGGGCTCCGAGGTGACGCCACGGGTTCCCCTCGAGCCTGCCCATCGACGGCCGCGCACCCGACCGAGGTAGCCATAGTGGCGGTCGGGACGCGGACCTGGAGCACCGCCCGCCGCGGACATGCCGGCGAGGGCGGCGAGGATGTAGAGGCTACTCGGCCGCATCGGACACCTCCGAGACCACCGGGGTGGGCGGGCACTGGTTGTCCGCGGTGAACTGTCGGGCGACGACGGAGATGAGGTTGAAGAGCCCGAAGCCGAGGATGATGACCGCCCACAGGCGGTCCCGTTGACGAATGGTCGCGTCGGTTCCCACCTCACGCATGGGCTTCGCGCGGCGGTCATGGCCGTTGCGGGGGCTCATTGCAGACCTCCTTCCACCGACAGTGCGACGGCAGTGGGCTGCACCCAGACCGGCAGTGCCGAAAGGGCGAAGGTCTGCCCCAGCTGCTGCCGCAGCAGGGCATCGAGGAACACGCCGCCGATGGCCTGGAAGGTGGGCGGCGGCACCGCATTCCCGATGCGCATCCGGTGGTCGCTGTCGCTGCGCCCATCCAGCGTGAGGGGAGACCCGTCGAGCAGGTGGGCGGGGAAGCCTTGGATGATGGCGAGCTCGTAGGTGGTGAACGGCCGGTGCCAGGTGCCGTCGAGCGCCACGATGCACGGAGCGCACTGCTCGGTGGCCTCGGGCAATCGGCGGTCCGCAACCGACCAGGCGCCCTTGTCGTGCTTGGCGTTCCCCACCACCGATGCACTCGGCTGGTCCCATCGGCGGACCCCGAAGTGGCCCGAGTTCGACCAGGCGCCGTCGGTGGTCTTGGACCATGTCGGGCGGGGGTCGGCGATGTTGGGTCGGGCGTTGCCGGCAGCACCGGTCACGGTTGTGGCGGCCTCGTCCCACCGAATCACCCGGTAGACATTGCAGTGCCGGCGGCCCTTTCGGTCGTTGACGTCGCAGTCGAGCCGGGGGTCGGCCACCGAGAAGTGACCGGAGCCCGGGGCCGCCTGGCTGGTGACGGTGCCGCTCGACTCGTCCCACTTGGTGACGCCGTAGGGCTCGAAGCGGCCAAGGTCTCTGGGAGGGCGGGGGTCGGCGATGGCGTTGGCGCCATGCCCGGTGGTAGACCCGGCGATGACCGTTCCCGCAGGCTCCTCCCAGCCGGTGACGCGGTGCTTGCCGGCTCCAGCTCGAGAGGAGGGGCAGCGAGGGTCGGCCACGGTGAATCGCCCGGTGGTCGGCGTCGACCGGCCTGTGACCGTCCCGAGAGGCTCGTTCCAGGGAACGACGCCCATGACGCCTCGATGCCAGTCGACATCGGCGGCGATGCGCAGTCCCTCGACCATGCCGTCGACCACCGACAGGTTCGTGAGCGACCGCCAGTCCTTGCCGGCCTCGATGAGCGCCAGTCGCACCCAGGTCTTCCACTGGAGACGGGGAAGCCGGTGCATCGTCCCACCCGCGATATCGTCGGGCATGGGCAGCTCACCGAGGACCTCGCCCACGCCACGGACGCGGCGCTTGGGGGGCTCGTAGACGAAGGGCTTCACCTTGGACAGGTGCCGGCCCACCAGCAGGAAGCGCTTCCGGTGCTGGGCGAGCCCTCCGACCTCACCGCAGTCGTGGGTCGACTCGGTCACTGCGTAGCCGTAGGCCCGGAGGATGCCGCAGATGGTGTCTACGAGCTGACGCCCGCGCGTGGCGATGCGCGGGACGTTCTCCATGATGACCAGGCTGGGCGGGTCCTCTGCGAACGCCTCCAGCGCCAAGACCAGGGCCCGCACCGTCAGGTTGTTGAGGGCCTGGTAGCGGGCGGACTTGGCGCTCTTCTCGTTGAGTAGACCCGAGAAGCCCTTGCACGGCGGAGACCAGGCCACGATGTCTGGGCTCTCGCCCCCTGCGGCAGCCCGGACGTCGTCGGGGGTCGCCTCACGCCAGCCTTCGGGGGGCTCGCCCGTTCCGCGACAAACCTTGCACCGACGCTTCGCGGTCTTGCACGGTCCGTGGAAGGCACGGAAATCCTCGAGGTCGAACAGGTCCAGGCAGGTTGCTCGGGTGCCTGTGAGTCGTTCCAGGTCGCGACACGCAGCCGGGTCGACGTCAATCGCACCGATGCATCGCAGTGACGCGGTGAATCGTCCGACAGAGGCAGTGGCCCGATTCAGGCCGAGGGAGATTCCGCCAGCCCCTGCGCAGAGAGTGAAGTGGGTGTAGGTATGGTGAAGTCGGCGGGGGTTGGGGCTCATGCCGCCACCTCCGCGGTGCCCCGACGCACGTACTTGAAGGGCTTGTCGCCGAAGACGTAGGTGTTGAAGAACGCGTCGAGGGCGTCCATGTCGCCCCGCTCCGTCCGGTCACGCAGCGCCTTGAGGTCCGCGAGAAGCCCGTCCACCATCGACTTCCGGTGGTCGGTGGACACCTGGATGCCGCACAGCGGGTCGAGGGCGTTGGGCAGGTCATCGACCCGGCCAGACGCGCGGGCCTGGTCGCAGGCGCGCTCGTAGGACTCGAGGTCCGCGACGGCGTGGCCGAGCACGCAGCCGATGTCGATGCGCGTGTGGAAGCGGTCGGAGATGTGTCGCCGGGAGCCGCTCATGCTGCGTGCCCCTCAGAGTCGACGTCGACGCTCTCAGTGTTGGTGCGGCGGCGGGCGGCTTCGGCTTCGAGCTGCCGTTGCTGTCGCCACTTCGAATACCCACGCCGGAAGATGGGCCGGGGCCGGAGGTCGACCTCGAGGTCGGTCAACGCCAGGGCGAGCTTCCGGAGCTTGAAGGCGTTCTGGCGATGATGGAAGGCCATCCCGTGCAGGCGTCGACGCTCCACCGGGTCCTTGACCGCCGCAGCTGCGTTGCTCACCGCCTGGGCTTGTTGGGCCAGCTCCTCGGCGTGCTCGACGAGACTCTCGGCGCAGTCCCAAGTCGCTCCGTGGGCCAGTCCACCTGCTGCCCGAAGGTCCGCTTCGGCCGAATTCGCCGTCCCCCGAGTGCGCTCGAGAAGGGTAATGTTGGTAGGGCAAGCGGTAGGGGTCCCCGTGGTACAGCTGGGTACAGCTGGGGACTTCTCTCCTACTGGAGTTTCGAGAAGGCCCTGTTCATGGGTATCGATGGGGGTTGCAAGTGTTCTACATGGACACCCACACCATGACCGACTTCGAGCTGATGTCGTACATCGTGGGCACCTTCACGTTCGACGAGGTGGGGCTGGAGCGGGGAGACCCTGTCGTGGGCACGCTCTCCGGCGACCTCATCGCGTTCTGAGGCCGCTGTGTGGGTGCTCGTGGCGGTGCTGGCAGGCGTGGTCCGCGCCGAGACGGTGGCGTGTCCCGTACCCGCCGACCGCCTGCCCGACTCGGTGCCACTGCGAACCGCAGCCGAGGGCTTCAACGCCCGGTGGGAGGTTGCTCTGCGCGACGACCGGCTGTGTCTGCGCGAGCGAGGCTCGAGCGGTGCCTGGCGCTTGCTTGGAGAGACGGGCCGTCCCGAAGGGGGTGGACTCCAACGTCCAGCCGACGCGCCCATGGTGGCGATGAGTGTGGACGGCACCCACCTGCAGGTGGAGCTGGCGGACGGTCGGCTGTTGCGCGCAACCGACATGCGCAGGAAGTCGGCGCCGCGCACGGTCTCCTGGACCGACCACTGGGGCTGGCCGGCGGGTCGAGGGCCGGGTCTGCGTGCCCCGGACGGTCGGCAGGCGTTCGTGGTGTCCGATTCCCATCCGTTCCAGGTGCGCCACTATCGGGATGTGGCGGGCCAACGACATCCGGTGGGGCTTGGGGTGGCCCATCACTACAGGCTCTCCGAAGATGGCCGCGTGCTGTACCTCAACGACTGGTGGCTGCCGGCGGACTGGAGTCGCCGGGTGTGCCTGCCGCCGGGTGGTCCTGCGGCGGACCTGAGCGCCAGTGGCTCGACGCTGATGGTTCGGATGGCCGACGGTCGTGTGTACACCCGGCTCTACGATGTAGACACGGCCGGTGAGAACGACCTCCTCACGTACACGTGGTCCACCGAGGGCCCCCGCGGTCCCTCGCGGTCGGTGCGTGCGCTGCCGGCGGAGGGGTGGCTGGAGCATGGGTTGCCTGAAGCCGAGGTCTTCGGGCGGGTGAGCATCCACCAGGACGGCCGGGGCAACGCGGCACGGGTGCTGCGACTGGAGGGGGAGAAGGACGGTGTGGCGGGTGTCTTCGAGAAGCGAATCGACGCTCTGTCCTGGCGATTCGTGCCGGTGCCCGGACACCGGGTGGAGGTGTGGGAGGCGGTGTCTGTGGATGCGGGGCCGACCGGGGCCGCTTGGGTGGGCACGCTGGGACGGGAGGGGAAGCCCGGGCGTGTCGAGCTGCGGGTGACCGAAGGAGACGGCCTGTGTTCCCCTGCCCGGCTGGGTGTGTGGATCGACGGTGTGCCGGTGCAGACAGCCGGCGGGCCACTGGTGTTGACGCTGCAGCTTGTGCCGGGCTTTGTGACCGAGGTGCGTCCGGCCGACTGGCGTGCACAGGGCACGCTGGAGCCGGTGCGGGGGGCCTTGCTGGGGCTCGAGCGTGTGGCTGGCGTGGTGGACCCTGTGCATCATGACCTGCTGGAGGCCATCTTGGGCCCGGTGGACCGCGGGTGGGTGCCCGTGGTGGGCGAGGCCGGTGCGTCGACCGTTCGCGTGGCGGAGATGACGCGTGGGCATCGGTTTGGTGTGCGTCGAGCGGAGAAGGGACGCCAGGGGGACCGGGTGGTGCTCTCAGCTGCGCAGCAGTGATGGCGCTTCGGGGTGGTGTGTGGGAGGTGGGCGCCCGGGCCCGTCAGATCGAGCCCTCGGGGCGACTTCGCTGTACAAGTGTACAGGTAATCCAATAGGGGGTGGCTCCCTGGAACCTCTCCCCGAACCCGTCGATGTCCGCTTCTCGGATCTGCAAAGCCCTCGGGCTTCTTCCCGGTGATGGCGGTCTTGTCCTGTCGCTCGGGGGCCTGCTCGTCGCGGCATCGGCTGCCCGTGAGCTGGTGAGCTTGGGCGCACGCCCCCTGCTGCTGGCCACGCTCGGCTCCGATGCGCTGGCGTGGGTCTACGTGGGCGCGGCTCCGGTGTCTGCGGTTCTCGCGCTGGGGCTCGCCCGGCTGCAGGCCACCGAGAATCGGCGTGCCCTCCTCATCCAGCTCGGACTTGTGCTGGGCTTGGTGGCCAGCATCGTGGCGCTGTGGTGGGCGCCGTCCGGGCGGTCGCTCCTGGTGGTGCGCTGCACGTGGGCCGAGGTCACGGGAGCGATGTTGGAGCTGTCGAGCTGGGGGCTCATCCTGGCGGTGCTCGACCCCCGCCAGGGCCGGCGTCTGTTCGGTCCCTTGTTGGCTGCCGATGCCATCGGAGGCGGTGTGGCGGCTGCAGTGGGCGGACAGCTCGCCGGGCTCGGACGGCTGGCCTGGCTCGAGCCCGCCGCAGTGGTGGCGCTCGTGCTGGGTGCTGCGCTCGTGCGGCGGGTGCCGGTGGAAGCCGACGACGACGACGACGACACACACGCTCCCGAGACGGGGGTGTCGGAGGGACAGCGCCTGGAAGGGCGCCTGGCCTGGATGGTCGCCGCGTCCACCGTCTCGTTCTACCTGCTCGACCTCCTGTACTGCGGGCTGGTCGAGTCGGCGGTGTCCGATGTGGGGGCTCTGGGGAAGGTCCTGGGGAGTGTCTCTGCCGGTGTGCAGCTCGTGGCGCTGGTGGCGGTCACCCTCACGTCTGCGCCTCTGCTCCGGTGGTTGGGGGTCCGGGCCACCGCCGCTCTTCCGCCGCTGCTGCTGCTCCCCGGAGCGGTGCTCGTCGGTGTTGTGCTGGTGGCCATCGGAGGTCTGCCTGCAGTGGTCGCAGCGGCGGTGCTGTGGGGGGTGGACCGCGTCGGACGGGATGCCGCGGAAGAGCCGTCGGGGCTCATCTTGTTGCAAGCGCTGCCGCCCGGACTGCGGGCCCGTGCCCAGGCGCGCACGGAAGGGGTGGTGGAGCCTCTCTGCGCGGCGGCGGTGGGTGCGGTGGTGTTGGTCCTGCCCTTGGATGCGTTGTCGCCCGAGCGGCTGGTGTGGGCGCTGGGGGCGGCTCTCGGGGCGTGGCTCCTGCTCACGATACGGGTCGGACACACCTACACGGCGGTGCTGGAAGCAGCGATTGTGCGTGGTTGGCTGGGCCAGGGACGTCTTCGCCTGGACGATGCCTCCACCCGCGCCGTCTTGCGGAAGCACCTGGCCTCGCCCCAACCCCGGCTTCAGGTGGCCACCCTCGAGCTGATGGCCCGTGCCGACGGACAAGGCGTCCTACCCGAGGCCGTCGACCTGCTGGCGAGCGCTCATCCCACGGTTCGACGGGCGGCGTGCGAGCTGGTGCGGGCGTCGGGCACGGCTCGCCTGGTTCCGCAGCTCGTGTCGATGTGGGACGCCGCTCTGGCCGGTGGGCACGCCGATGTGGTGCTGGACGCGCTGTCGGCGGTCGCGCCCGAGGTGGCGGCGGGTCGGGCGGCAGAAGTGTCGGAGCACGCCAGCGACGCCCTGCGCTTGGCTGCGCTCCGCGTTCCGGGGCCTCATCGCGGGCCTGCTCTTCGAAGTCTGGCGGTGTCGACCCTTGTGGCGGACCGTCGACTGGCTGCCCGTGTCGGTGGGTTTGACGGGTGGTCGGTCTTGCTGGCCGACCCAACTGCCGAAGTGGTTGCGGCAGCGCTGGCGTGTGTGGCGGGTGGCCAACCACCGGCAGACGTCCCGGGAGCGGTGGCCGCTGCCATCGGCGGGCTGGCGTGTCCGGTGCGGCACGGTCCCGCATGTGGGGCGCTGGTGGCGCTGGCACCGGAGTCGGTGGGGGGGCTGTCGCGGGCCCTCCAGGAGGGGGGCGATGCCGACCTCCTGGCTGGCCTCGTCCGCATTCCGGGCGCCGAGGCCGATGCCCTCCTTCACCGGTGGTTGGCCGACTCCCCGGCGCCCCCGGCGGCTTGGTTGCTTCGCGAGGCGGCTCGGCGACACCTGACCCTCGACCCAACCCGGCTCGACCGCTGGATTGCCCGGCTCGTCGACGTAGACCGTGCCCTCGGGGTGTGGGTGCGGCGGACGGCAGGCGTGGAGGCGTCGCTCGCGAGGCGCATGCAGGAGGCCCGCTCCCTGGTCCGGCAGCGGCTGGCCACCATCGTGGTGCTGCGGGCAGACCGTCCTGACCTCGCGGTGCGCTTCACCCTTCCCCTCGACCGCTCCGACCCCGGTCCGGTCATCGAGCTGCTCGACGACCAGCTTCCCCTCGGGCTGCGGTCCGGGGTGGTGGCCGTGCTGGAGGGACCCTCGGCTGTGCTGCCCGCCGCGATGTCCTCGCCGGTTCCCGGTGGATGGTCGGTCGAGCTGGGTGGGCTCCTCGACACCGGACTGGATGACCGCGCGGTCCTTCTCCACCTCCACCACCTCGCCAGCGAACACGGCTGGACAGCGCTACGGGACCGCATCCACCACCGCCTGGTCCCCCTCCTGCCTCCCCAGCTCGACCTGGAGCATCCGCCCATGCCCGCCCCGCTCGAGCGTGTGCTCATCCTGCGCACAGCCGGCATCTTCGACCACACCCCCGACGACATCCTCGTCGACGTGGCCGCACGATGCGCTGCCATCGACCACACACCCGGCGACACAGTTCTCGCACAGGGCGACCCCGGCGACAGCGTCTACTTCATCGTGACCGGCACCCTCGAGGTTCTCCGTGATGGTCGGTCGGTCCGGATGCTCCACGATGGCGCGATGTTCGGGGAGCTGGCAGTGCTCGACCCACAGCCCCGGTCCGCCACCGTGGTGGCCCGCACCCACGTCCAGCTGCTTCGGCTCGACCGGGTGGCCCTCCAGCAGCTCATCGAGGTCCGGCCCGAGGTGGGACTGGGCATCATCCGCGAGCTGTGCAGGCGTCTGCGTGCACGCGACCACGACCCTTCTGGAACCGCACCACAACTTCCAACGTCTCAGGTGTAAGCCCGGGCCCACTCATTCCGTTCGTCGCCCGAACACCGGCCACCCCGAGGTCTGTCATGAAGCGCGAAGAAGCCAACATCCTCAGCCCCTGCTCCGAAGACTGGGAGGCCATGCGCGGAGATGACCGCCGCCGGTTCTGCGACATCTGCGAGAAGCACGTGCACAACCTGTCGGCCATGACCGAGACCGAAGCCCGGTCCGTGGTGGCCAACAAAGACGTCTGCGTGCGGTACAAGCTCGACCGTCGCACCCAGACCATCCGGCACCGGCCTGCCCGGCGCTTCGCAGTCCGTGCGGTGGCCACTGCCGCTGTCACCGCGTCGCTCGCCCTTCCCGCCGCCGCAGCCATCTCCAAGGAGCCCGGCGAGGTCGGCCTCCTCGCGCAGGCCTGGGAGCTGCTCACCAGCTGGGGTGAGCCCGACGAAGAAGTGATGGTGGGCGGCCTCATGATCGACGAGCCCATTCCCGAGCCCCCGGAACCGGCCACCTTCGAGCGCATCGAGCTGGGCAGCATGGTGATCGAGAATCCCCCGCCGCCCGTCGAGCCGGAGCTCGAGCCGCTGATGGGCGACATCGCCGAGCCCATCGAGCCGCCGGTCCAGAAGATGGGCAAGGTGGCCCTGCCGGCGGTGGAGGACTGAGCCCGTCAGCCTCCGCTCATCACCACATCGAGCGACGTGGTGCCGCAGCCGGGGATGTCGTGGGTCTCGGGGGTGGCTGCCAGTCCCTCTCCGCCGTTGTCGGCCCAGATGATGTAGGTGGCGGCGGGAATGTTGAACCGGGCCTCACCGAATTCATCGGCTGTGGCGGTGTTCTGGGCCCCGTCGCAGTCTTCGGCGTACACCGTGGTGCCGGCCGGGGCAGCGCTTCCGTTGGCCGTGACCGCGATGCGCAGCACTGCCTGGCCGCTCTCGCAGTCGGGGTCGGACATGTCGGCGGACACACACGATGCTCCCGAAGCACCGGCGGTGTCGGCCGAGTCGTCCTTGCCAGAACAGCCCACCATCAGAGCCACCAGCATCCATCCCAGTCGTCGCATCGGTCCTCCAAGCGGGCCCGCAGAGTTCGGTCGCGCCCCTATTGTGGTGTTCCGTGCTGCGCGACGAGCTCTTCCAGCAGCTGCAGCAGACGCTCCACGGGAAAGTCGGGGCCGTGCAGCCAGCGCATCTCGAGGATGTTGAACAGGATGGACAGCGCGAACTCCCCCACGCCGGGGTCGGGGGTGCCGAGCAGGCCGGTGATGATGCCGGCGTAGGCGTAATGGGCTTCTTTCAGGGCGGGCCGGAGCGCATCTCGGCCCTCTGGATGCAGCCGCCAATAGTCCATGAGCACCACGAACTCGGCCATCTGCTTCTCTTCATGGAGCACGAGGAAGGCCAGCAGGTCGCGCACCCCGAGCCGAAGCCCGGCGGCCACCTGAGGCTCGAATGCTGCGACGGCGGCCGCGGCATTGCGGCCGATGACGTGCTTGACGGTGGCTTCGAAGAGGGCTTCTTTGGACGGAAAGTAGTGGTAGAGCGTGCCCGTGCTGACGCCGACCGCCTTGGCCACCCGCCGCATCGACACCCCGGCATAGCCGTGCTGCACGAAGAGGTCGGCGCTGCCTTCGATCAGCTCGGCACGGTAGGCGTCGTGGTCGACAATCTTGGGCACGGGGCTCTCTTCGGGGTCTACTGGTAGTGCAGCACGCCGTCTTCGAGGCGGCTGAAGCGCAGCAGAGCCTGGTCGACGAAGTAGTTCTGGGCGAGGCGCCAGGGCGCCTTGGTTCCTTGCTTGGGGATGATGCCCCGGGCGCGCCGGATGTAGCCCGACTGCATCTGGATGAGGGGCTCGACCTGGATGTTCGGGTCGGTCTGGCGGGGCTCGCACACGCGGTAGCCCCGGGTGTCCATGTGGCTGAGCAGGCGGCACACGTACTTGGCCACCAGCTCGCACTTGAGGGTCCAGGCGGCGTTGGTGTAGCCCAGGCTGATGGCGAAGTTGGGCACGCCGCTCAGCATGGTGCCCCGGTACATGAGGGTCTTCGAGGGGTCGACCGGGGTGCCGTCGACGGTGAGGGTGACCCCGCCGAGCACCTGCAGCTGCAGGCCGGTGGCCGTGACGATGACGTCGGCCTCGAGCTCGGCGCCGGAGTCGAGGCGGATGCCCTGCTCGGTGAAGCTGTGGATGGTGTCGGTGACGACCGAGGCGTGCCCGTCTTTGATGGCCCGGAAGAGGTCGGCTTCGGGGACCAGGCACAGGCGCTCGTCCCAGGGGTTGTAGCGGGGGGTGAAGTGGGTCTCGACGTCGAAGTCGGGGCCGAGCTCCTGGCGCACCCCGTCGATGAACATCTTGCTCGCGCGGTCGGGGAAGTACCGGGAGAACTGGTAGCTGGCCATGAAGAGCAGCACGTTCTTCAGGCGCAGCATGCCGTGGGCGGTGCGCTCGGGCAGCACGGCCTTGAGGGTGTTGGCGAGGGGGTCTTCGCGGGGCCACGACATGATGTAGGTGGGGGACCGCTGCAGCATCGTGACGTGCGCGGCCTCCTCGGCCATCGTGGGCACCAAGGTGACGGCGGTGGCGCCGCTGCCGATGACCACTACCCGCTTGCCTGTGTAGTCGAAGTCTTCGGGCCAGTGCTGGGGGTGGATGATGGTGCCGCCGAAGCGGTCGCGGCCCTCGAACGCGGGGGTGTGGCCCTGGTCGTAGCGGTAGTACCCGGTGCAGCCCCACAAGAAGCGGCAGGTGAGGGTCTCGGTGTCGTCGGCCCCACCCCGACGAATGGTCACGGTCCAGCGCTGGGCGGTGGAGCACCAGGCGGCCGACACCACGCGCACCCTGAACTGGATGTGGTCGGCCAGCTCGAACTCCCGGACGGTGTCGTGCAGGTACTCGAGGATGGCGGGACCATCGGCGATGGCCTCGGCGGCTCGCCACGGGAAGAACGAGTAGCCGAGGGTGAACATGTCGGAGTCGGAGCGGATGCCCGGGTACCGGAAGAGGTCCCAGGTGCCGCCGAGCTGTGGTCGGCCTTCGAGCACGGCGAAGGTTCGGCCCGTGCCGCGCATCTTCAGGTAGGCGGCGGCGCAGATGCCCGAGATGCCGGCGCCGACCACGAGAACGTCGTAGTGGGAGGGGTTCATGGTGACCTCCTGGTGCGGGACAGGGTGCTGGACTTGTTTTATACCACCCGTTCGAAATCGTTCAACGGGAAATTGAACGTGCGGTCGAAAAAGAGCTTCCCGGCCAGAGCTAGGAACGGCGACAGATCCCAACCGGCAGACGCTGGCCTACCTTCGACTCCCACGAGTGGGTCGACCGGGAGGGTCCATGTCCAGCATGTCGTTTCGCCAGAGTCGCCAGAACGCGCAGCTTCAGGGTCCGGGCATGGCGCCCGGCGCGCGTGGGGGGCAGTCCATGTCCGCGGCGAACGGTGGACCGTGGCTCGACATGTTCATCAAGGCGGTGAAGGAACATGGCAACCTGTCGATGGCCCTCGGGGCGGCGGGGCTTGCGGGCACCGCGGCGATGGGGGCGGTCCGCGCGGACCCGGACCTGAAGAAGACCTTCCTGGCGCAGCTGAAGGCCACGGACTTCTCGGCCGACGCAGAGAACCGGATGAAGCTGGTGGAGTGGGCCCGCACGATGGACCAAGGCGCCTGTGCGGAGCTGTGCGGCTGGCTGGGGGTGCCGCTGCTGGAGCGCTCGGGCTTGCCGGCGAAGGTGACCGACGGTGTGGTGGCGAACCCGGAGAACGTCGTGGGAGAGGGTGTCTTGCCCGAGGTTCTCGACGGCGTGCTCTCCCTCCCCCGACGACACTGGGAAGCGGCGATGGCGGCGGGGAAGTTCCGTGGCGTGCGTCCGGGGCAGACCAGCAGCGAGTCGAGTGGGTATGTGAACGTCATCTCGCGGGGGAAGGCCGAGGAGCTGGCCACGACACGGCTGGGCGACGATGCCACCCCCCACAACATCGAGCAGGAAGCCCACAAGGTGTTGTCGGAGGGTGTGGCCCACGAGGTTGGGCACACGGTCGACAACGCCCTGCCCTCGGCCCATGCCGCGTTGTGCCAGGCGCTCGGCTTCGAGAAGTTCGGCCCGTCGGAGACCAGCGCCTACCTGAAGAAGGCCGGGGTGGGCTGGGATGCCGACCCCGCAGTGGCGGCCAAGGTGGTGGAGCTGTGGCTGAAGGACGAGAGCTGGGCGTCGGGGGGGCCGGCCGTGTGGAAGGCGGCGCTGCTGTCGCAAGCCCACACGGCTGTGCACAAGGGGGGGACCCCCGACGCCGCCTCGTTCGAGAAGAGCACGCTGTTTTCGCTGCTCACCACGAGCAAGGACCCCACCGTGGTCGAGAAGACGGTGAGCGGTGGGGCGGGCCTGAGCCTGTACGCGAAGGCGAAGGAGGCCCAGCTCTGGGGGCCTGCGATGTACACGCACCTGACGGCGTGGGGGAACAGCAAGGCGGCGCTGTCAGACCGTGAATACTGCGCGGAGCTGTACCGAATGGCGATGACGTCGGACGACAAGGATGCCGTGGTGGCGGCCTATCCCACGGCTGCGCAGGCGTGGCTGAAGAAGGTGGAGGCCCTGTAGGAACTTAGGGAGCGCCGTAGAGGATGTAGACCTTGCCGGCGTCTGTGCCGCCGTCGTCGTTGTAGGGCGCGCCGATGAGGATGTCGTCGTAGCCGTCGCCGTCGAGGTCGCCGGCGCCTGCGACGGAGTAGCCGGCGAGGTCGTATGCGCTTTCGCCGAGGAGGGAAACCTGCGTGAGATGGAGGCTCGCGTTTGAGGTGGGCAGGTTGAGCAGCTCCTGCCCTCTCCACAGGTAGGCTTGTCCGGCATCGTCTGCTGCGTCGTCGTCGTATGGGACTCCCAGCAGGAGGTCGTCGAGGCTGTCGCCGTCCACATCTCCGGCCGCTGCGATGGCCAGGTGGCTTGCGGACCCGCCCGAGGAGTAGGTGAACCGGATGTCGGCATCGTCTACCGCGAAGCTGGTGGTGGAGCCGAGGGTGGCGGCTGTGACGAGATACCCGTAGGCCCAGCCGGAGCTGCTCGGTGCGGCGATGAGGAAGTCGGGCTGGCCGTCGCCGTCTGCATCGAAGTCTCCGGCCAGTTCAGTGCCCACAGGGTTGGAGGACGACTTGCCTTCAACGAAGTGGTTCGCGGTCGACAGGGAGACCGTTCCGTTGCCACCCAGCTGGCTGCCGTAGAGCACGTACACGCCGCCGACCTCACGGCTATCGGACGGTCGTTCGAACCCTTCGGCGCCCACCAGGATGTCGTCCAGGCCGTCGCCATCGATGTCACCTGCACCGGCGATCGCGGAGCCGGCGGCATGGCCTGTCCCCTCACCGATGAGAATGTCGTCGGCATTGGAGAGGTCGGTCGTGGCTCCAGACACGAGGCTCGCGCCGAGGACGATGTAGGCTGCGCCGTCGTTTCTGTTGCTGGAGTCGTGGCCGGCTGCACCGAAGATGATGTCGTCGAGCCCGTCGCCGTCGATGTCTCCAGCGCCCGCCACTGCATGTGCTGCGTCGTCGTTGGAGTCGGACCCGACGAACGTGTAGTCGGCATCGTCGGCGGACAAGGTGGTGTCCGCGGCGAGCGAGCTGCCCGTGAAGAGGTACGCGGCGCCCGCATCTCGCTCCCCCTGAGCGCTGACGATGACGTCGTCGAGGCCATCTCCGTCCACATCTCCCACGGATGCCACCGCAAGCCCGAGTCGGTCGGACGGTGATGCTCCCACCAGCCAGATGTCGGCGTCGTAGGAGTGGAGCTCGTCGGCACCGGCGATGGAGCTACCGAGCACGATGAACGCAGCGCCAGCGTCCACGCCTCCCAGGACCGTGTCCGGCGCACCAACGATGATGTCGTCGAGCCCATCTCCGTCCACATCTCCGGCGGATGCGACGTCCCAGCCTGCATTCCCCCAGGAGGGGAGGTCCGTGGTGTCCGAGGACAGCTCGATGGTGGCGTCTTCGAGTGACCAGGAGGACGCGGTGGTGGGGTCATCCATCCACACCTGCACAGAGCCTGACTGGTCGCTGTCTGTGACGATGCTGGGGGCGCCCACGAGCAGGTCCGGCTGTCCGTCGTCGTCGATGTCACCAGCGGCGAGGGCGGTTCCAGCGGCATCTTGGCTGGTCACACCATCCAGTCGAACGTCGGCGTCGCTGTCCCGGAGAGGACCAGAGGCCGAGGCAACGGTGGTGGAGGTGAGGATGTAGATGCTCCCGTTGTCCCACGCTCCGTTGCTCGCGCCGGGTGCGCCCACCAACAGCTCCGGGAGGCCGTCTCCATCGAGGTCGTCGACGCCGGCGACGGAGGTGCCCAGGCGGTCGTCTCTATCGATGCCCGCCACCGTGAGCGCGGAGCCCAGCCACTTGCTCTGGCGACTGCCGAGGTCGGCGCCAGACACGAGGTAGACCATGCCGCTGTTGGTGCGGGACACGCTGGCGCTGACATCGGGTGCTCCCACCAGCAAGTCGTCGATGCCGTCGCCGTCCACATCGCCCGGACCACCGACTGCAGCACCAGCTCTCGCTTGGCCTGCGGTGGCGTACAGCTCGTAGTCGGCCAGAGAGAGGTCGATGGATGAAGCGGTTCCCAAGCTCGACCCGAGAACCACATACGCGGCCCCGGAAGCCTCGGATGTGCTCGTGCCGCCCGTGGCCTCGGGTGCTCCGATGATCCAGTCTGGGATACCGTCCTGGTCGATGTCTCCCGCGAGGCTGACCGCGGAACCGGCCGCATCACCGGCCTCTTCGCCGATGAACTCGTAGTCCGCGCCCGAGAGGTCGAGCGTGGTGGGGGCGGCGAGCGAAGATCCGAGGACCACGTAGGCCTTGCCCGCGTCAGTGCCGCCGTCGTCGCTTCCGGGGGCACCGATGAGGAGGTCGTCCAGACCGTCGTTGTCGATGTCACCGAGGGACGCGAGGGCGGTGCCGGCGAGGTCCCCGGCCGCTTCGCCAGGCAGCACCACATCGGCGTCGGCGAGGGTGGAGATGCTCCTGCCGGTGATGCTGGAGGCGAGCAGGAGGTAGGCCGCTCCGGTCTCGGAGGCGTGGCCGGGAGCGCCGACGAGCAGGTCGTCGAGACCGTCGCCATCGACATCTCCCGCCGCTGCCACCGCAGAGCCGGCCAGGTCGTCGGTTGCCGCACCGTAGATGCTGTAGTCGGCGTCCGAGGTGTCGAGGCTGGCGCTGCCCAAGAGGGTGGATCCGTGGAAGATGTACACGGCACCTGTGGGACTCTTGGCATCCGAGCGTGCTGCCGGCGCACCCACGGCCACGTCCAGCAGCCCGTCGCCGTCGATGTCGCCGATGATGGCCACCGACTGCCCGACATGGGGAGCCTCGGAGATGCCCACCACGGCTTGCTCGGCCATGCTCAGGCTGCCCGCCCCATCGCAGGCAGAGTCTGCCAGCAGGCGCTCACCCTCTTCGGATGCGCCCGGGTGGGTCGACGCGTCGGAGTCGTCGCAGTCATCCCCTCCCGTCGATGCGTCGGTGAAGCCGTCCCCATCCGCGTCCACACCGTCCATGCCATCGCAGTCCTGGTCGATGCCATCGGTCGAGTCGTCCACACCTCCGGGAGCGGTGGGCGCGGCGTCGTTGCAGTCTTCACCCCCGGACGCTTCAGAGGCATACCCGTCCCCGTCGGCGTCTACACCATCGATGCCGTCGCAGTTGTCATCGACGCCGTTGCCCACGGTGTCGGTCGCCGCCGGGTTCACAGCGGTGGTCGTGTCGTCACAGTCGCCGCCGGGCACGACAGGAGCCACCGCCATGGCGTCGCCAAAGCCATCGCCATCGTAGTCGCGGGCGCAGGAGAGTGGTTCTTCGAAGGCCGCTCCGGGAAAGGCGTAGGAGTCGGTGTCGTCGCAGTCGTCGCCCGCATCGAGAGGGGGCAGGGCAGCAGCATCGCCGTAGCCATCGCCGTCGTGGTCGACGGTGCAGCGGCGCGGTTCGAAGGACGCAGCTCCGAGATAGGCGGTGGGGTCGGTGTCATCGCAGTCGGTGCCCGCGTCGAGGGGTGCGATGGCCGACGCATCTCCGAAACCATCCCCGTCGTGGTCGATGGTGCAGAGCCTGGGCTCCGCGGACGCGGCACCAACGAAGGCGTCGGGGTTGGTGTCGTCGCAGTCCGCATCGCAGGTGGAGGCGCCGTCGCCGTCGATGTCGTCGTGGTTGAGAGCGGCGTCGGCGTCGTTGCAGTCGGTTCCGGCGGTCACCCCGTCTGCGGGTGTGGCATCGGCCCAGCCATCGGCGTCTTGGTCCGTGGTGCAGGCGCCCGCGAGCTCCTTGGAGGCCGCACCGGGATGGGTGGAGCCGTCGCCGTCGTCACAGTCGGTGCCAGCGACCACGCCCGCGCGAGGGGTGCGGGTTGCCCAGCCGTCGTCGTCCCGGTCGGACATGCAGGCGGTGGGGTCGTCGTGCTCGGCGGCGCCTGTGAAGGTGGTGGGGTCGGAGTCGAGGCAGTCCAGGCCCCCGTAGAAGGCACTGACCTGACCGTCGTTGTCGTCGTCTCCATCCGAGACGACGCAGTCGGGCACAGGCTGCTCGAAGCCGCCTTGGGTGGTGCCGGTGACCGCCCAGGCCCCCACGAGCTGGAAGTCCTCGTCGCCCACATCGAAGGTGCCGTCGGTGGCGAGGGGAACCTCGTCGAGCAGGTGAGACCCGGTGCCGGTTCCGGTGTCGATGTGGGCCAGGTGCATGTAGCCGTCGTCGAGGCGGGTGCGCCGACCGCTGCCCACGCCGTCGCACACCAGGATGGCCTCGACCGTGCTGGTGCGGGCGGCCGGGTAGTACCCGGTGCCGCAGATGGCGGTGTGGAAGACCTCCAGGCGGCAGTCGATGCCGTCGACCGGGTCGAATGACAGCTCCCAGAACGAGGTGGTGAGGGTGGGAGCGGCGTCGTCGGCGTAGGTGTAGGTGGGCCGGAACGCCGTGAGGGTGCAGGTGTCGAGGTCGAGCACGTGACCGTCGGGCAGAGTGAGGTCGATGTCTGCGCTACAGGCAGCCCCTTCCACGTCGACGAACCCATCGCAGTCCTGGTCGATGCCGTCGCCCCAGACTTCGCTGGCGCCCGGATGGATGGTGTCGTCGTCGTCGTCGCAGTCGTCCCCACCGTTCGCTGGAGCGTCGTGACCGTCGCCATCGGAGTCCGTGATGGGCTCCGGGTCGGGGTCGGGGTCGGGGTCGGGCTCCGTGTCCGTGTCCGTGTCCGTGTCGGGCTCGGTGGTAGGCGCCTCGCCGGTGTCGCCCGGGTCTTCCTTGGCATCACCGAAGAGGTCGGTGCAGCCCGGTCCCAGTGCGAGCAGGATGAGCAGTGCGGATGTGTTGGACGACCAGTCGTTGTGTGGCCAGCGCATTCGATTCCCCCGATTGTTGGGGGAAAGCTACTGTAGGTGGCCGGGTTGAGGGATTTTCCTCAATTTCAACCTGGAGTGGCCAGCCGCCTGCAGTCGACGAATGGCCCGTCGAACAGCCTCGGATGCTGCTGGCGAAGCGGCCCGCGGAGCTTCGTGAGCAGGTGGTGGCGGACGAGCGGGGCAGCGATCCTGGACCCGTCGGTGCCCGTCTCGAAGATGGCGTCGTCTCCAGTGGCCTCGACGAAGCGGAGGCGACGGTCTCGGCCCCCGAGCTCGAGCTTCCACAGCTCCACCAGCACATCGTCCAGGCCGGCGTCCCAGATACGGAGCTTCTCGCGGAGGTCGTCGAGGCCGAACACGCAGCGCACCGTGAGCTCGGTGGCCTGGAAATTCCACATCATCGGGGCGCGGTCGGTGACGGTCCAGAACGACGTGTGGGCGGTCTGTTCGAGCGTGGACCAGTCGGCGAGGTGAGTGGGTGGGAAGACGGCCACCCAGTGCTTTCGGTCGACGTCCATGTAGCCGAAGGTGGTCTCGACCCGGTGGACGGTGTCGCACTGTGGGCAGCCGAAGTGGTGGAGGGTGCCGTCCATGGCGGCGGACCGGGCAACAGGTGACCGCACGGCGTTCAGGCTCTTGGCCACCTGGATGGAGAACGTGTGTCCGCAGTGGACACAGGCTTGTGCGCGTTCTTCCAGCTGAGACATGGACACCCCTCTGGGCGACTATCGCATGCCGGTGGGGGGGGATAGCTGTCCGAGTCTGCCCCGTTGGGGCATGTCCGTTTGGTTTCCCTTTCAACTTGGAGACTTCGATGTCTTGGTCCACCAACCTTCCCGAGCCGCTCGCCGGCCTCCTGCCCATCGAATTCGACATGGATCAGATCGACTACGAGCCCTATGACGAGCTCTGGCCCGCCTCCGAGAACGCCGACTGGCTGGCCGCCTGGACGGGCAACGCCGACGCCGACTCCACGGTGTTCCGGGTGTTCGGCATGGATGGCAGCGGTGGCCAGGTGGCGCTGTGGCTCATCCACGCCGACAAAGACCTGCTCGAACAGCCCGTGGTGTTCCTGGGCTCGGAGGGCGAGGTGGGCGTCGTGGCGCGCGACCTCTGGGACTACATGTGGCTTCTGGCCCAAGGCATCGGCCCGTACGAAGCCGTGGAGTATGGCGCCGACCTGGCGAAGGTGCAGCCCGACTTCATGGACTTCGCGAAGCGCACGCGGCCCGACCGAGAAGCCTCGGCGGCCGACATCCTCGCTGCTGCGAAGGCGGCCTATCCGGGCTTCTCGGCCCTGGTCGACGGCTGGTGTTCGTAGGCTACCAGCGCACCCGACCCGTGGCCGTGACCAGGCTGACCGTCTCGCCGCCCAGGTTGTCGCTGGCGAGGAGGTGACCGCCCTGGAGCAACAGCGCAGGCTTGAGGCCGGCGCGCTCCGGGCCCACCACCACGTCGCCCACTTCCACGGCCCAGTTCAGCTCCGGACCCATGGCGTAGCCTTCGGTCTGGGTGCCGAGGTAGTTGGCCGGGATGCCGCCGTTTCGGGTGGTGGTGAAGGGGTGGGCGATGGGTGCGGTGGCCCAGTGCAGGGTGGTGCCGGCGCGCAGCTCGAGCCAGTCGGTGGCGTCGACGGCCACCACGGGCTGGATGAAGATGGCGTGTAGGAAGGCACCTTCGCGAACGATGGCGTCGGCACCTTCGGGGGCGCCACCCGAGTGCTCGGGCCGACCGACCTGGTCGTAGGCGGCGGCGTCGATGGCACCGCCAAGCTCGTCGTGGGCCACCATGCCGGCGTCGAAGTCGCGGTCGAAGGCGAAGTCGTTGACCACGTCGTTGTCGGGGTTGCCGTCGCCCGATGCCCAGCCTGCGCGGAAGATGCCGCGGAGGGGGATGTCTTGGGGGTCGAGCTCCACGAGGCCGGTGAGGCCGCCGGAGCGGACCCGCAGCTCATCGCGGTTGTTGTAGTTGAGCGACCGTGCGGTGGAGCCCAGCAGGGTGGCGCCTTCGCCGGCGAGCCGCAGCGACCAGCCGTCGAGCTCGGTGGTCCAGTCGGTGTAGGCGTCGAGGGCGGTGATGATGGTCTGGCGCTCGTCGTCGGACTCCGTCTGGCGACGGTGCACGCCGTAGACACCCACAGTGGCGCCGTCTTCGGGCTGCCAGAGCACCGCACCGATGCCCTGCCAGGCCTTGCCGCCCTTGTCTTCTTCGTTGAAGGGGGTCCAGTGGGCGAACTCGTCTTCGATGACGCGGTCGCCGGCGAGGCTGAGGGTGAGCGGGGTCTTGCCCTTGTTGAAGGGGCGCGAGGCCACCTGCACGCGGATGACGCGGTCGCCGAAGTCGTTGCGGCCGAAGACGGGGTCGCGGTTGCCGTCGTTGGCCAGCATGCCGAGGCCCCAGTGGCTGGTGGCCACACCGGCTTGCAGGCCCACCGGTCCGAGCTTGGCCTTCATGAAGGCCTTGCGGAGGTCGAAGTCGTCGCCGGTCATGACCCCCATGCGGTCCCGCTCACGGGCGTCGGTCTCGCCGGGAATGTCCCACTCATCGCCCGCCAGCTGGCCCTCGAACAGGTCGCCTTCGACCACAGCCCGAAAGCCGCCCTTGCCGAACGCGAGGCCCGTGCGGAGCCGGGAGTCGAGCACGAAGTCCTGGCCCAGCATGGTGCCGTCGGTGTCGAGCTGGAGGTCTTTGGGGGGGAAGCTCGCCAGCAGGCGCAGCTCGCCGTAGGGGTCGAGCATGGCGCCGTCGGGAATCTCGGGCTGCATGGCCGGCTTGCCGACCTCGCCGAACTCACCGGCGTGGGCCGACAGCATGAGCAGCAGGGCGGGGGTCATCGGTCACCTCCGTCGTCGCTGTCGGGTAGTTGTGGGATCCAGTCGCAGGAGGCGTCTTCGAGGCACACGTCGTCGGACAGTTCGGTGCCGCCGCTCTTGAAGTACGACGCAATCTGCATGGTGGCGAAGGTGGCGATGTCGAAGGGGTCGCCCGGCCGGGGGGTGACGAAGCCGTGGGAGCCGCGCTGGCTGACGTACGGAAGGCGCATGCCGCTCACGCCAGACGAGGTGGTCTCGGTGACGCGGAGGGGGGCTTCGCTCGGGGCGTCGGTGCCGTCGCGGCCGTTGTCGAGGTCGTCGGCGTCGAAGAGGCAGGCCTCGCCGTTGGCGCAGACGTACGGGCCGTACTGTTCGAGGCCCTGGATGACCTTCTTCTCGATGAGCCACTGGTCGATGGACATGCCGTAGCGGGGGTCGACTTCATCGGGCAGCCAGCCAGCGGCCCGTGCGAGGGCGATGCCGGTGCTGGCGTTGACGATGGTGTCGCCCGGAGTGGGCACCACGAGGATGTTGCGGGGCTCGCCGTTGGTGCCGGGCAGGGGCTCTTCGGTGAAGCCGCGGGCGTAGGCGATGGGGTCGCCGGGCTCGAGGATGGCGCTGAACACGAAGCCGATGCGCCGTACTTCGGGGGTGGACCGGATGTGGCCCAGGCCCTCTGCGGCGGCCACGAGGGTGGAGCCCGCCGGGAAGTTGACGCCCTGGAAGGTGACCTCTTCTTCGAAGGTGTCGAGCTCGTGGACCACCTGGCCGTCGACGGTCTCGAGGCGGATGACGAGGGGGTCGCCCACGAGGGTGGGGTCGGCGATGGTGTAGGGCGATGCGCCTTCGAGGGGGCCATCGGGACCTTCGGCGGGGGCGCCGGCGATGCGGGCCTTCTCCCACGGGCTGGCGGCGTCGGCGGGGATGCCCACGCGGAAGGTGCCGTCGTCGGGGATGTAGCCTTCGTGGACGACGCCGTTGGCGAGGTTCTCGACCACCAGTCGACCACCGGCCGGGAAGTCGGAGAGCGTGGCGATGGGCACGGCCTCCATGTCCATGACGGTGTTGACCAGCTGCACGACCTGGAGCTGGCCGTCGTCGGTGGGCAGGCCGAGGATGAGCGGGCTCATGAGGCGACCGTGCATGGCCTCCACAGCGCCGCCGATTTCGGTGCGGAAGGCGACGTCGAGCAGGCCGCCGCCGGGCACGACGGGCGCCCAGGCTTCCACCTCGTCGACCACAGCGGCTGCGACCGCGGTGTTGATGCCGCCGAGAGAGCCGCCCAGCACGCCGTAGTGGTTGTCGGGGCCGCCCATGTCGGGGGTGCCGTCGCCGTCCCAGTCGCAGCTGACGCCGGTGCCACCGTCGAGGGTGTCCCAGGTGGTCTCGCCACAGGCCAGGAGGCTGTCGGTGAATTGGGCGTGGTCGACGGCGGCCTGGCGCACCATGTCGCGGGTGTGGAAGGCGTCGGCGGACCACTGGTCGCCACCAGAGTCCTTGTAGCCGTCGTAGTCGATGTCGCGGTACCGGCTGTCCTGCAGGTGCACGTAGAACGGCATGAGGCCGGTGGGCTCGAGCACGGCGAGGATGAGCTCTTCTTCGTCGGGGTCGAGGGTGGGACCGTGGCCCGGGTAGTCGAAGGCGCAGGCCGCGAAGCCCATGCGGTTCATGGCCCAGGCGAAGCCGAGGAAGTCGAAGCGCGACGAGCCGTAGCCGTGGCCGAACTGCACGACGGGGGCAGGCTGGGGGACGTCCTTGGGCAGCACGCAGGTGAACGGAACCCGCTCGCCGCGGGCCTTGTACTCGCCGTTGTGGCTGTCGACCTGCCAGAAGTCGTTGTGGTCGTCGACCAGGGGCCAGGGGCCGGGGTCGTGGTCGAGGTCGCCAAAGAAGTTGGGGGTGACGAAGGCGCCACCCACCACGCGGTCGCCGAAGGCCGTGTAGTTCTCGACCAGGGCGTCGGCGCTGTCGCCGCTGAAGAGGCCCAGGGTGGCGAGGGTGTCGATGAGCGAGGCGACGGGGAGGTTGGCGGGGTCTTCGCCGGGCAGCTCGTTGGTCTGGACCGACTCGATGACGCCTTCGGGGTACGCGCCGTCGAGGCTGGCCAGAGGTCCTTCACCGTTGAGGCCGCGCCGCACATTGACGAGGTCGGCGGTGATGCTGCCGGTGGTGTAGGTCCAGGCGTAGGCGATGTCGTCGAGGCCGAGGCCCACCTGGCCGAGCGCGGAGGGCACGGGCTCGAGGGCTTCGGTCTGGCGGAGGTGGTGGACATAGTCCCAGGGCGACCGGGCGGGCTCGCCGTCCTCGCCCACCACACCTTCGGTGATGACGACGGCGTAGGTGGTCATCTCGCGGAGCGGGCGGACCGGGCGGAAGATGAGCGTGTTGGTCTCGCGCTCGTACCAGGACAGGAGGTTCTCGCGGACGTCGTCGGCGCCTTCGGGGTAGACGTTGGGCTTGTCGAGGGTGCCGTCGTTGTCGGTGTCTTCGCCCCAGTCGAGCACGCCGTTGCCGTTGAGGTCTTCGTCGACGGTGTCGAAGATGACGCTCGGGTGTCCGGCCCGGGTGTCGTTGGCGAAGTAGCGGTCGCCGTTGGCCGCATCCATCGGGTACCGGCCCTGGCCCATGTCGATGGGGATGAGCTGCTTGTACTCGGGCGAGCCTGGCGTGATGTCGATGAGAAACACCACATCATCGGAAAACTGCTCTGCACCCACCTTGGTGTCGAGGGCGTGGCGCGAGGCGATGTCGTCGAGATCCAGCGGCTTGGAGAAGCCCACGGCGATGGGGGAGTAGATCCCGAAGCCGTACAGCTGGTTGATCTTCATCCGCGCCTTTTCTTCCACCCACGTGTTGCTCGCGATGGGCACGTTGAGGCGCAAGCCGGTGGGGCTGTGGCGGTCGACCGTGGTGGCGAGGTCGTTGGGGTACGGGATGTCGGGGAGGGGCTCGGCATCCCAGTCTACGCGGACCTCCGGACCATTCCCGGGAGGCGTGGCGCGCAGGCCTTCGGGGTAGGGCGCGCAGGCGGCGGACAGGGATGCCAGCGAAAGCAGCGCAATCGTGCGGTTCATCGGCGCTCCGGAGCGGATGCGCGGGCGCTCGGGGCGCGCGCGGGGGAAATTCGAATGGCGCAGCATCGCATATGCGGGAGACATGTGCCGGTTGGGTGTGGGCTGGCTGCGGTGGTGGGCGAAGTGTTGACAGGCACGCTGGCTTGGCGTACCACTGGGGCGTTCTTTTCCAAGTCTGCTTCGCAAGGTGCCGCCCCCCAATCCCGGGAGGCGGTGAAACGGGAAGTCGGAGCCTCTCGAGGCCAGCCGACGCGGCCCCCGCCACTGTGAGGGATGTCCTCGGGTCCATCCGAGGAGCGGTCATCGCAACCGCCACTGGTGCTCGGCACCGGGAAGGCGCGATGGTCTGTTCATCCCCAGCCAGGAGACCGGCCTTGCGAACCACCCGCGTGTGCTTCGGGGATGGAGCCGCCGCGAGTTCGACTCTGGTTCGTCCGGAGGGTCGGCCTGCGTGCGTCTGTGTTGCTCGTCGCCGCGCTCACCCCCGGAGGGTCCCATGACCCGCGCCACACCCCTGCTCCTGATCACCGTCCTGCTGGCTTGCTGCGGCAAGTCGGATGTCGACTCGTCCTCCACGTCGGGCACCACCGAACCTGGCGGCGAGGGCGAGGGCGAAGGCGAAGGTGAAGGCGAAGGCGAAGGCGAAGGCGAGGGTGAGGGTGAGGGTGAAGACACGGGAGAGCCCGCCGGTCCCGACCCATTTGCCGATGTGATGGTCTCCTTCTCCCCGGGCGAGACGGCCGGCTTTGGTGCCGACCAGCTGCCCGACATCGTGCTGGGTGCACCGATGGGCGGTGGTGACTCCGGGTCGTTGGATGTGGTGTCGCTGGGCCAAGAGGGCGAGATTGTGCTCGAGCTCACCGACATCGGTCTGGTCGACGGGGAGGGGCCGGACCTGCTCGTGTTCGAGAACCCGTTCACCGGCTGGTACGAGACCGGTCGGGTGTCGGTGAGCGAAGACGGCGAGACCTGGCACACCTGGCCCTGTGACGCCGAAGACGTCGAGAACCTGTACCCGGGCTGTGCCGGCGTGGGCCTCGTGTGGACCCATCCCGACAACGACATCGACCCCACCGACCCCGAGACCGCCGGCGGAGATGCCTTCGACCTGGCCGACCTCGGCATCGAGCGCGCGCGCTTTGTGAAGATCCAAGACAGTGGGGCCAACAGCTACGCGGGCACCTCGGGCGGCTTCGACCTGGATGCCGTGGCGGTGGTGAACGGCGAGGAGCTGTGAGTGCCGGTCGGGTCTGGTCCCGTCGGTCGGTGATGTGTGCCGGCTGCAGTGCGGTGGCGGTGGGGTGTGTGTCGTCGTCTCGCAGCAAGACGCCCGCCGAGTCCGCATCGTCGGTGGACTCATCCGAACCTGCAGACTCGGCCCAACCCACCGACTCTGCAGATTCCGGCCACGGATCCGCCGATTGTGCGGTCGACGCCGGCAGCGAAGACGACGGCTGGGTGGCCATTTCCCTCGACGACTACCCCGAGCTTCGGGAGCCGGGTGGGCACGTGTGGATCTCCGACTCCGACAACCTGCTGTACGTGTTGGTCATGTGCACCGAGCCCGACTGCTGGGCCGCGGTGTGGAGCACCTGCACCCACGGCGCGTGCATCGTGGAGTGGGACCACGACGCGAAAGAGGTGTGGTGTCCGTGCCATGGCTCCCGCTTCGGAACGGATGGCGAGGTGCTGCAGGGGCCGGCCACCGAGGCCCTCACGGCCTTCGAGGTGGGCGAGCGCGACGGCATGTTGTGGGTGAAGCGCTGGTAGCCGGTGTCAGCGCAGCTGGGTGCCCACGCTGAGGGCGACCGTGTGCAGCCAGTTCTCCACGTAGCCATCGGCCGGGGCCAGCACGTCGTCGCTCGTGCCCTCGGCACCGCCGCCGATGTACCGAAGGTTGACGAACGCATCGACGCCGTTGTTCAGAGGCACGCCCACCCGCGCGCTGGTGTCGAGGACGGCCCCCACCACGTCGACGTCGGAGCCGTTGAGGTACTTGATGGGCGCGTAGAAGCCGTCGGCCTCGAAGCCCCAGAAGGCGCCGCTGGTGCCGAGGGGCTGGCGGGTGCGCACCTTGAGGACCGGGACCGGGCCGATGTCGCGGTTGGACCGGAAGGTGTCGCCGCTCAGGTCTTCGAAGTCGATGGTGGCGTTGCGGATCTGGAGGGACAGGCCCAGCGCGAATTCCCGTCGCTTGTCTTCCTGGAGGTCGTAGAGCCAGGACCCCCGGTAGAAGTCGAAGCCGTACCGAAAGCGCATCGGCGTGTCTTTGGCGAAAGAGGCGTTGTCGACGGTGATGTCGCGCGGGAGGCGGGCCTTGGTGGTGAGGTCGAGGGGCTGGTAGAGCAGCACGATGGAGTGGCGGTCGCCCAGCGACAGCTCGGACTGGAAGCGGGTGTAGGGGAAGAGGTTGTCTTGGCCGGCGTCTTCGGTGTAGTCGACCATGGTGCCGGTCTTCGAGAACTGGATGCGGTGGGCGAGAACCGCCACGGTGCCCACTTCGGCAGACAGGTGGACCGCGTACGGCCGCTCGGCCTTGTTGAGGACCGAGGCGGGAGAGACGGGCGTGACCGCAAAGGCGGCGCTGGCGAGGAGGGGGAGCAGGCTCATGGGGACCTCGGAGATGGATGGCCTCGGAAGTGAAGCGTGTCCAAACTGTATACGGGTTGGCATGGGTGCACAAGGTTTGTTCATGATTTTGTGCACAGTCTGAGCTCGCGCTTGGCGTCATCCGTGAGCGGGCTGGCACCTTCCGCGAGTGTCCGACCCCTGCCTGCGCCGTACCTTCAGAGCGTCCGGCGCTCCTCTCGAACCCATCGCGCCGCACCGGAGAAGCCCATGTCCACGTCGTCTTCCAAGAAGCTCGCCCTCATCACCGGCGCCTCCTCGGGCATCGGCAAGGAGCTGGCACGGGTGCATGCCGAGCGTGGCGGAGACCTGGTGGTGGTGGCCCGCAGCGAAGACAAGCTGCAGGCGCTCAAGTCGGAGCTGGAGTCGGCGCACGGGGTGACGGTGCATGTGCTGACGAAGGACCTCACCTCCCCCGACGCCGCCCGCGAGGTCTACGACGAGCTCAAGGAGAAGGGTCTGGAGGTGGACTTCCTGGTCAACAACGCCGGCTTCGGTGGTCGGGGCAAGTTCCACGAGCGTGCGTGGGCCTCCGACCTGGCGATGATTCAGCTGAACATCGTGGCGCTCACGGCCCTCACCCGCTTCTACCTGCCCGACTTCGTGGCCCGCGGCTCGGGTCGGGTGCTGAATGTGTCGTCCACCGCCAGCTTCATGCCCGGTCCGCTCCAGGCGGTGTACTACGCCACCAAGGCCTATGTGACGTTCTTCAGCAACGCGGTGGCCGAGGAGCTGCACGACACCGCCGTGACCGTGACCGCGCTGCTTCCGGGGGCCACCGAGACGGAGTTCGCGCGGGTGTCGGGCATGGACAAGACCGACTTGTTCGCCAACACGTTCCCCGCTCGTGAGGTGGCTGAAGACGGCTACGACGGCATGCTGCGGGGTGAGCTGAATGTGGTGTCTGGCGTCACCTTCGCGCAGAAGATGATGCTCGCCACGGTGCCTTTGATGCCGCGGAAGATGATGCTGAAGCAGGTGCGCCAGATGCAGGAGGTGTCGGCGTAGGCAGGGGGCCCCATCCGACGGCTTCGCCGCCACCTTCCCCTGAAGGGGAAGGACCTGCCGTGGACACAGGTGTCGGCGTGGGTCGGGGGGCCCCATCCGACGGCTTCGCCGCCACCTTCCCCTGGAGGGGAAGGACTGGTCGCAGGTGTTGGCTTGGGTCGGGGGCCCCATCCGACGGCTTCGCCGCCACCTTCCCCTGAAGGGGAAGGACTGGACGCAGATGTCGGTGTGGGTCGGGGGCCCCATCCGACGGCTTCGCCGCCACCTTCCCCTGGAGGGGAAGGACTGGACGCAGATGTCGGTGTGGGTCGGGGGCCCCATCCGACGGCTTCGCCGCCACCTTCCCCTGAAGGGGAAGGACTTGCCGTGGACGCAGGCAGGGGGCCCCATCCGACGGCTTCGCTGCCACCGTGGTCGCAGTCCTTCCCCTTCAGGGGAAGGTGCCCGAAGGGCGGATGGGGCCCGTGAGCCGCCACACCAATTCTGCCTAGATGTTGAAGGCGGCCCGGGCCCGCTCCAGGTCGAAGTCCTCGGGATGCCAGCCCTGCAGCCACGCGGTGCGGTCGGGGTCTTCGAGCCTGCCCAGCGCCACGTCGACGCATTCGTTGTACCCGGGGACGCCGCCGGAGTCTTCAACAGGGGCGGCCCGGCTGCCGTCGACCAGGATGCGCCGGTGCCGAAGCGGACGCGGGAGAACGTCGGTCAGGATGACCAGATGTTCCCAGTGGTCGCCGAAGTCGTAGACGTAGAGGAGCTGGTCGCCGACCTTGTGCAGGTAATCGGCGAGCGGGACGCCACGGGCATCGGGTGTGGGCGTGCCGAAGCCCGAGTCGTCGGGCATGCCGCCGACCGGTGTGCGGGGGTCGGCCGGCACGGTGAACTCGAAGAGGTGGCGGTTTTCCCAGCCGAACGCATCTTGGATGGCGAAGTGGAGGTCGGCGAGGCTGGCGTCGCCTTGGAGCCGGATGCGACGCCGGATGGGGGGCTCGATGCCCGTGAGCACCACCTCGAGCTCCCGACCGTGCCGACCGGGCTTCGGGGGCGGGTACAGGTCGGTGACCACGGTGGCCACGCTGTCGGGCACGACGACCTCCAGCACACCGGTCTGGGGGTGGATGCCGGCGTAGACGAGGCCGAGCCGCTGGAGCCACGCCAGGTGCGACCCGATGCTGCGGGACGCGTGCTGGAGGGGATGTCCGAAGCGCAGGGGGAGCTCGGCCAGTGGGAGCCGTCCGCCGCGGGCCACCAGCAGCTGGAGGAGGAGGTGGCTGCCGCCCGTGCCGGACCAGGCGTGGTGGGCGAGTTGGGCGGGGCTGGTGAGGACCGCTGCGCAGGCCCGGCGGATGACGGTGGCAGAGCCGGTGGCGCGGGTGGTCCAGTCCCCCACTTGCCGCAAGATCGAAGGAGACAAGGTGCCCAGCAGAGCCTCGACGTCTGCCGCTTCGGGAAGCACCCGGGGACGCCAGCGCGTGGGCTGGTGGAAGAAGCCGGTGGCGGTGTGGTCGACGGCATCCAGCACCCGCGCGACGTCGGAAGGACGGGCGGGCGAGATGGCTTCCATGCCCGTGGCGACCGTCTCGGGCACTTCGAGGAGGAGGTCTTCCCAGGCCTGCTGGCGGAGCCGCGCCCACTTCGTGAGTCCGAACGGCGTGACCTTGGCTGTGTCTCCCCGCCAGAGGGCCGCGCCGACGGCCGTGAGGCCACGGTAGAAGCGTTGGAGGCTCTCGGCGGCGGGGTGGTCGAGGGTGCGTACATCGAGGGTGGTGAGCGCTCGAAAGGACCGCCGCGTAGCGCGTTCTTGTGCGATGAGATGCTCGACGAGAACGAGCGTGTCATCGGCGGAGTCGAGCTGTGCGGGAATGGAGAGGGGGGTCATTGCGCCTCGCGAGCGACGGACAATAGCGCACGAGGACGTCCTCCGGGAGGACCCGAACCACAAAGAACTCAACGGACCCCGGGTGTGGGGCGCACTTCCACCCGCAGGCCGACCAGCAGGCGGTCGTCAGCAGGCGTGGGGGGACGCTCGACGGTGAGGCCCGTTCGGAGGAAGTCTGAGCCGAAGGTCCAGCCCAGCCGGTGGACGACCCGGGGCCCAGACCCATCCAGCCACCAGAGCACCCGCCCTTCGATGGACAGCTCGCTGTTGCGGAAGTCGTCGAGGATGCCCTGTGGGCGGCTGGTCTCGCCGGTGGTGGCGAAGAGCCGGAGGGTGGTCCAGGGCCCGAGGGCGACGGTGCCGTCGGGGGTCCAGTGGCCGTGGATGGCGGGGCCGACGGCGAGGTGTGCGCGGGACCTTGTGATGCCCCAGCCCCCGGCCAGCGAGGCCCCTCCACGCGAACCGGTCTGTGCGATTCGGCCGTCCAAGACGCCGGAGAAGGCACCCGCGGCGCCTTCACTTCGGAGGACAGCCCACGCCGGGGTGAGCGGTCCTCCCCCGGACACGGGTGCGAGGAGGTCGATGCCCACCGCCTCGTAGTCCATGGCCACGTCGGGCTCCCACGCGGGGGACACGGCCAGGAGGAGGACGGCGGGCAGCATCGGGCCTCCGGTTTCAGGGCGCGATCTCCACCTTGGAGCCGGCGACCCAGACGGGCTCATCGTCGTCGTAGTACGGGTAGGCGGTGCTGGCAGGGGCGGTGAAGCGGCCGGGCACGAGCGCCTGCAGGTCGAGGGCCACGCGATGCTGTTCGTCGGCGTGGATGCCGTCCCAGTAGAGGGTCACCTCGCGGGGACGGAGCTCGTAGAAGGCGATGACCCCGCGTTCCTTGAGCTCGTCGAGCTGCCAGGTCTGGGCTTCGAGGCCGGCGGGCAGGCCGATGCGGGCGATGGGGCTGGGCACCACGTCGTCGGTGGCGTTGCCGAGGGTGGTGGTGAGGCGCACGGTGTCGCCCATGGAGACGGCGTCGTCGGCCAGCTCGGTGGACAGCGTGAGCTCGGCGCCGGGGTCGGAGTCGGGCGTGATGCTGGTCCAGGACACATCCACGGTGAAGGGCATGGACGCCCCTTCGAGCTGGCGGAGGATGACCTCGTTGTCGCCCTGCACGAGGACGTCTTCCCAGCCGTCGAGCACGAGGGCGTCCTGGTGGTCGGCGCTGTATTCGAGAGTGCCGGCCACCTCGCCATTCACGATGACCTGCATGACGCCGTCGGTGCGCGGACGCTTGTTGAGCTCGGCGTGGGTGGTGAGGGCGTCGAGGGCGAGCGCGGTGGCTTGTGTTGCGCCCCAGGACCCCACGCCGCGGCGGGCGCCGAGCAGCCACTCGATGGAGCGGTCGGCCTCCTTGCGCATGGAGGGGTCGTCCATGAGCGCGAGGGCGGCCAGCGCGGTGCTCTCGACGAGCAGGTTGGCTTCGTAGCTGCGGGTGATGCTGCTCTGGGCGCCGGGGAAGCTGCCGTCCTTGGCTTGCAGCTCGGCGAGGCGGTCGCGGGCGTTGTCGGCTCCCTTGTGGTCGGCGGCGTGGAGGACCCGGGTGGCGAGCGCGAGAACGTAGGGGTCGTCGGTGCGCTCGGCGACACGGGCCTGCTGGGCCACCTCGGCCTTCAGCTTGCTGGTGTGGCCGGTCTTGGCGAGGGCGTAGGTGATGAAGCCGTCGAGGATGGGCTTGGGCGCGGAGCCGTAGCCGTGGGCGCTCTCGCCGGTGTTGTGGAAGCCTCCCTTTCCGTCGCGTTGGTTGAGCAGGTACTTCGCGTCGCGCTCGAGGATCTTCTTGTTGACCGGGTAGACGTCGGCCATGTCGGCGAACTGGAGCAGGCCGAACGCGGACAACACTTCCTTGCCGGGACCACTGCCCCAGGTCTCGAAGCCACCGGCCTGCACCTGGTACCCGGTGAGCTTCTGGTAGCCGACATCCAGCGCCTTGGCGCTCTTCTGGCGCAGGCGGGGGTCGCCGTCGTGGGCTTCCAGGTAGTCGAGGATGGCGACGTTGGGCCAGTTGGTGCTGCTGGTCTGCTCGAAGCAGCCGCCGGGGGTCTGGATGAGGGCGTCCATGCCCTGCACGAGGGTGGACACGGTGGACGGCTGCCAGGTGACGTTGGCGGTGAGGCTGCCGGGCACGGTGTCGTCGACCCGCACGTTCAGGCGCACCTCTTGCTGCATCTCACCGGCGGCCGAGAAGCTGCGCGGGAAGCCGGGCGGCACGACGGTGAGCGTGTGCTCCATGCTGTCGGACAGGCCGCCCCCCGATGCATCGAGGCGGACGGTGGCGCTGCCGGCACCCTCGGCCACGGAGACGGGCACCCACAGGGTGTCGGTGGCGTCGGGGGCGAGGGTGAGGCTGCCCGAGGTGGTGTCGGCGAGGAGCAGCTGCTGGTCGAAGGTGGCCTGCACACCGGCGGTGAGGTCGCCCGGCCGGCTGTTGGAGACGGTGATGGGCACGAGGAGCTCGTCGCCTGCAGACACGGCCGGGGGCAGCTTGGTGGAGACCGCCACCGGGAGCGTGGACGACAGGGTGGCCTCTCCGTGGCCCGCGGCACCACCACCGAGCCCCTCGGCCACCACGCGGAAGGTGGTGATGGCGTCGGACAGGAAGAAGCGCAGCTCGGCCTCGCCCATGGTGTTGGTCTTCACCACAGGCTCCCAATGCACGGTGTCGCGGAAGTCGGTGCGGGTGCCTTGGAAGCCGGCGCTGTAGTCGGGCTTGGGGAAGACGCGCACGGTGGCCCACTGGCCGTTGTTCCAGCGGGGGCCATGTGCGACGTCGTCCATGTCGAAGGCTTCGCGCTTGGCCACTTCGCCGCCGGCCATATGGATGTCTTTGTTGGCGTCGCGGTTGCGGGCCACGCCGATCTGGAGCTCCTTTTCTTCCATGAAGATGCCGTCTGCCACCTCCGGGGCATCCATGGCAGGCATCGGCTGGGCCATGGGCTCGGCTTCTTCCACAGGCTTCATGTCGACCGGCGCACCGCCCATCGGGGCTGCAGCCATGGGCACCGGGGCCATCGGGCGCTTCTCGAGGAACTGGCGGCGCGGGGCCCGACGACGCTCGGCCATGACCGCGACCTCGGCCACCTCGTCGACCGCCATCGCCCCTTCCATGTAGCCGAGGTACCCCACGGCGCGGAGCATGTCGACGATGGCCTGTGGCGCGGGGGGCGGCGGCGGCGGGTTCCACACCTGCACCCACTCGAACGAGCGGTAGCCCTTGGTGCCCATCACGAGGTCCAGACCACGGGCGGCCAGGCGCTCTTCGCGGTCGTAGTACCAGGCGGGGTCGTCGGGCGACTCGCGCAGCTCGGGCTCGAGGTAGAGGCGGGTGAGCATGTGGCCTTCTTCGTCGTCGGCCAGCTGCACCACAGCGTCGTCCACCACTGACAGCGCCACCTCGGCGGGTACGGGCGTGCCGCTCGGGTCGGTGGTCTTCACGGTGAGCACCACCTCGTCGCGCGGGCCGTAGCGGTCGCGGTCGGCGGTCACTTCGATGCCCAGGTCCTGTCCAGCCCCTCGGTAGACCAGGCGCTCGGCCAGCGGGTTGCGGTCGCCGTCGAAGAGGGTCACGCGGAGCACGCCCTGGGCACCGGTCTGGGAGCCCATGCCCAGGTGGACGACGGTGTCTTGTCCGGGGCCGGCGTGCACGGGCGCCGAGTCGACGGCTTGTTCGCGGAAGACGCCCGCCACGAGGACATCTTGGGGCTGCGCACAGCGGACGGCCACGGCGGCCTTGTCGGACACGGAGTGGGTGTCGTCGAAGGACCGCAGCACACACCCGGCGGTGCGGGCCTCGGGGAGGTCGATGGTCTGCTGGATGCCCGGAGGCTCGGTGATGTGGGCGGTGTAGGACCGTCCGGAAGCGGGTGTGAGGGCGAACCGACCGAGGCCGTCGTGGATGCTCTCCAGGTCGGCCACGCGCTTGCCGGTGTCGTCGGTGACGTAGCCTTGGATGTCGGCGGGCTCACCGTGGGCGTTCTTGGCCTCGAAGTAGACGCGGCCGGGGAGGTCGTCGACCAGGTGGCCACCCTCGGGGAAGAAGTCGAGCTGGATGTCGGCGAGCACGATGGGCACCGAGCGGCTGATGGACTCGGTGAGGCCGCCTTCTTCCACGAAGACCGTGAGGAGGCCGTCGGAGGTGGACAGGCCCTCGGGGAGTCCGGCCGCCACGAAGACGGCACCCGTGTCATCGGTGACCAGGCTCACCTCTGCGACCGCCTCTCCGGCGGCTTGGAGGAGGGTGCGGACGGGATGGTTGGCGAGCGGTCGACCGTCGGGGCGGGTGAGCTCGACCATGGCCTCCACACGGTCGCCGGGACCGTAGGCCTCGCGCACGAAGTCGAGGGTCTTGGCGATGCGCGGTGGGGTGTAGGACGACACTACGAACGGCCGCTCGTCCACCTCGCCGTTGATGGCGGTGGCCTTGAGGGTCCACTTGCCGCCGGGAGCGCCTTCGGGGAGCACAAAGTCGTTGTGGGCCACGCCCAGATCGGTGTGGTTGACTTGCTTGGTCTCCACCACCTGGCCGCGTGGGTCGATGAGCTCGTACTGGATGAAGGGCTGGTGCTCGGTGGCCAGGCCGCGGGTCTTCACCTCCCAGGTCTTCACCCACACCGCATCGCCGGGCCGGTACATCGGGCGGTCGAGCTGCACGTGGAGACGGCGGGTGCCGTGGATGTCGAAGTAGCCGTCGATCTTCTCGGGGACGTCCTTGGGCAGGGCATGGGCGGTGAGCCGTGGGCTCTCGGCGGGGACTGCTTCCTTGTCGGGAAAGCGCTCCAGCAGGCTGTCTTCGTCGCGCGATGGCGTGGGTGGCTCGGCGTCGGGGGAGGGCTCGGGGGTGGCGTCGGCGAGACCGATGGCCGTGGCGTCGTGGGCGGTGCCGCAGGCGAGCAAGAACAGGAGAACCGCACGGGAGGTACGCATGGGCGACTCCGAGGAGGGCTTGTGTTGGATGGGGCGTGATTCGCGCACCACAACGCCCGGTCCCGAGCGGGCTTACACTGCGATCTGCACATTCTTGATGGTGTGTCGAACGGGGCGAGATCAGCGGTATGGTGACCCCCCCCTTCGGAGGAGCTCGGGATGCGTGCACCGTTCATCGTCGTTGCGTTGGCCGTCCTCCCGGCGTGCTCGGACTACGGCTTCCACGGCAAGGAAGCGCCCCCCGACACCCCCGAGGTCGACACAGCGCCCGCCATCCTGGTGTCTCCCGACCCCGTGGACTTCGGCACGCTCTCGGAAGCCACCACCGTCTCGGCGGTCGTCACCATCGAGAACCCCGGCGATGCGGAGCTGCGCGTCTCTGCAGTTCGAGTCGACGGACCATCTGTGTTCTCGGTCACCGCACCCGAAGCCGACGTGGTGCCGCCGGGCGACCACACCACGGTCACGGTCACCTACAGCCCCACGAGCGAGAGCGCCGAACACACCGGTCGCCTCGACGTCTCTTCAGATGCGCCCGACCGCCCCACGGCGTCGGTCCAGCTCCTGGGTGCCGTCGACATCCTCGACAGCGGCATCGTCGACCCCGGTCCCGATGAAGGCACCGAGTGCACCTGCCCCGACGGCTTCGAGCCCACCGAAGCTGGCGAGCAGTGCTTTCGCGAGTCCGAGTCGCCGGCCACGGCCACGGGCGAAGTGGTCGAAGTGTGCGCCATCGCGCCCTACTTTGCATACGGAAAGTTTGGTGCGTTGTACCCGGGAGGGTCGGTGGTCCGCGATGCCTACTGGGGCCAGGACGACGGCGCAGCCAACGGTCGCCTGAACGCGGTGGGCGTGTGGGGCTGCACGTCTCCTGGAAGTGGTGTGGCCGGGAGCAACCCGGTGGGCAGCTGGGTGGGCTTCAGTGTGTGCGTGGATGTGGCGACCGACGGCGACTACCTCCTGGGCCTCGGCGGCGACAACCGGGTGCGCTTTTCGGTCGACGGCACGCCGATTCTCGAACAGACCGACGACAACACCCGCAACTTCAACAGCTGGTTCATGAACGCGATTCCGCTCACGGCGGGCACCCACGTCATCGACATCGAGGGCTACAACGCCGGCAGCATCGCAGCCTTCGGGGCAGAGCTGGCCGGACCGTTTGCCGCCGGGAGCCTCGTCGACGACGACGCGATGATGGCGGCCGACTACGCGAGCAACATCATCTGGGCGACAGACGACGCCATCGGGAATGCCTTCCCACTGGGTGACTCGGTGGGCTGGGAGTGCCCGGATGGCACCACGCTGGAGGGCTGCGAAGAGCCGGTGTGTGTGGAGCGCGAAGAGGTGCCTTGCGAGGCGGATTGATGAGACCATGCCGACCCGGTCCTATCGAGATGCGTCTTCGGCAGGGCCTTCTATGTCCAAGCGAGCAAGGAGCCAGTACTCTTGGATGCTCGACCAGGGCGTGGGTTCGTCGACATGCACCAGGCCCACCCAGTGGACCCGGTCGGGAGACTCGAGGGAGTCGGCGCCCCACAAGTCGAGGGCCAGGTGAATGTCGTCACGGCCAGAGGGCGGCTCCAAGGCGGTTCCACGGACTCCCGAGGCGTTCGCATAGTGCTGGAGGGCCAGCCTTCCGCTGTTGTCCAGTGTTGCGGACATGGGCCTGACAGCGGTGACCTCGGCCCCATCCACATCGCCAATCCGGAGCTGGACGTTGGTGGAGTACAGCGACAGGCAGGGGTCTTCGGGCAGGTAGCCGTTGTGCCACGCCACCCACTCTTCATCTGACGCATTCCAGTCCACCTCGATGGACACCGGGCTTGATGTGCCGTCCTCGCGGGTGAGCAGTCCTTCTGCGGTGCCCTCCAGGCGCTCCATGATGTCGCGGATGGGTTCGTCCCACCATGGGAGCGTGGTGTCGAGGTCGAGCGCGGCGTCCACGTCGCAGTCGGTGCGGTCGACCACAGGGTCGTCTTCCGCGACAACATCGACGCCCGCGCACGCTCCGAGGACTCCGGCGAGCGCGGGTGCCAGGGGCATTCGGAATCTGGCCACTTCTTCCCCCCGGCGGGTGACTCGTCGGCCTTCGCCGCCAGACGACCATACGCGCTCTCCGCTGAACCCGGTACTCTGGCGGTGGCCCCAGTCCGGAGATCTCCCATGACCGCAGACGAAGTCCACGTCCTCCTCGCCGCGCACCGCAACGAGCGGGGCATCGCGAGCTGGAACAAGCGCTACGCCGACAGCCCGCTGCGCACCTTCGGCGTGGGCCTCACCAAGCTCCGCAAGCTCGCCAAGCAGGTGGGGCGCGACCACGAGCTGTCCGCCGAGCTGTGGCAAAGCGACCTCTACGAGGCCAAAGTCATCGCGTTGCTCATCGATGAACCCAAGCGCATCACCCGCGAGCAGGCCGAAGCGCAGGTGGAGCAGCTCGAAGGTGGCCAGCTCGCCCATGTGTTTTCGTCGTGCGACGCCTCGCTGGCCAAGGTGTCGTGGGTGCGGGAGCTGGCCGACGACTGGGCGGTCAGCCACGACCCCATGCGCAAGAAGTGCGGCTACGGCCTGCTGTACGAGATGTCCAAGTCGAAGAAGAAGAGCGCACCGAGCGACGACTACTTCTCGGGTTGGATCCAGACCATCGACAACGAACGCAACGACGTGGATGTCGACACGCTGATGGCGATGGGTGGGGCGCTGATGGGCATTGGCAAGCGAAGCGCCCGTCTCAACACCGAAGCGCTCGCCGTGGCCCGTGCCATCGGTCCCATCGACTGGGACCCCACCGGTGCCTGCGACCCCTTCGAGATCACCAAGCACCTCGACAACGAGCGCCTGCGCAAGAAGCTGGGGCTCTGACCGCCCCTACCCTGCGATGAGGGCCTGTACGCGGGCTTGGAGGTCCGGGGTGTCGGCCTTGGCTCCCTGGCGGGCAAGTTGTGCTGCGACGTCGGCCACCTGGAATGCAGAGACGGTGCTCACCACACGCGGGGGCGGGGCCTCGGCACCTTCTTCTTCGGCTTCGACGGCTTCTTCGGTCTGGTAGGCGCCCACCAGGAGGTGGTGCACGGCCACGTACAGCTCGCGGTGGCTGCCGATGGACTCACCGGCGCTCTTGAAGGCATCGAGCAGGCTGGCGCTCAGGGCCAGGGCCGGACCATCGGGTGCGATGGGGTCGGTGATGCGGATGGGGCCGGAGCCACCGGGTGCAGGCGGAGGGGCGCCGGTGGCGAGGAGGTGCCCGAAGAGCGAGATGAGCAGGCCCCGGGTGCTCTCGGAGACCCGTTCGAAGGCGCTGTCGCCCACCTTGTCGACGGGAAGGCGCAGCTCGAAGGCGGCCACACCATCGGTCTCGGGGCCCACGCGGGCGAGGACATCCGCGGGGTCGAAGTCGAAGCGGTCTTTGAGGAGGTAGACCAAGGCGGCCCAGAGGCGGTGCCGTTCGTGGTTGTCGGCCTCGGGACCATCGGCGTCGTGGAGGTCGGGGTAGCGGACAAGGTCGGCGGACATGGAGCCTCCGGGCCGGGGAATGGAAGGGAGCGTATCGCCTCACGCCTGCGGTGATTGCAGGTCTCCTGTCATGAATCGGGCACGCAGCTCGGCCCGCGCACGCTTGCCGTTTTCGGTGCGGGGCAGGGTGTCGCGGGGCAACAGGTGGATGCGGGTGACGCGGAGGTCGAGGCGTTCTTGGACGCGGGTGCGGACGCGCTGCATGAGGTCGAGCTTGACCCGGCGCCAGCTGGTGTAGTGGTCGGTCTCGACGACGATGTGGACCTGCTCGCCCGACTCGCCGCCGGCATCGAGGCCGATGGCCATGGCGAGGTGTACGCCGTCGACCGACTCTGCGGCTTCTTCGAGCTCGGCTGGCGCCACGGGCCGTCCGGCGGTGATGATGAGGTCCTTGATGCGGCCCACGATGGTGAGTCGGCCGTCGTCGTCCATCGTGCCCAGGTCGCCCGTGCGCACCCAGCCGTCGGAGGTGAAGAGCGGGCCGGTGCGGGTGGGGTTGCGGAAGTAGCCGATGGTCTGGGCAGGGCTGCGCACGCACACTTCACCGGTCGTGCTGCGGGGGGCTTCTTGACCGTCGTCGCCGCGGACCTCGACGTCGACGCCCGGGAGGGGCCGGCCCACACACACATGGCCGTGTTCGTCGGCCACCACGCGCTCGTCGAAGTCGAGAAAGGTCACGCCCACGGTGGCTTCGGCGAGACCGTACCCGGGCCGGAGCACGCCGGACAGCTCGAGCTCGTCTTCGAAGCGGTCGATGGTGGACCGCCGCACGGGTTCTCCTGCGACCAAGGCGAGCCGGAGCGACGAGAGGTCGTAGCGGTCGAGGTTTCCGCCGAAGCGCAGGGCGTAGCGGAAGGCGAAGTCGGGGCCGGCGGTGACGGTGGCGCGGTACTGGGCGATGGCCGACAGCCAGTCGTGGGGGTCGAGGCGGGCCGGTCGGAGCACGAGGCGGGCGCCCAGGTAGAGCGGGCACAGGGTGAGGGCGACCAGGCCGAGGTCGTGCCACACGGGCAGCCACGACACGAAGACGTCGTCGCGGGTGAGGCGGGCGGGGGGAATCATCTGGCGTACGTTGGCCAGCAGGGCCGCCTGGGTGAGCATCACGCCGCGGGCGTCGCCGGTGGTGCCCGACGTGAACTGGAGGACGGCGAGGTCGCCGGGCGAGGGATGCGGGAGGGGGCGGGTGGGGTCGACGCGCTCTTCGCTCAGCTCGGCGAGGGAGAGCAGCTCGGGCTGGGCGTCGCCGAGGCCGGCTTCGAGGCGCCGCTGGATGGGACGGGCCAGCGGACGGGCCGTGACGATGGCCTTGGCGTCGGTGTGTCGGGCGATGGCGGCGATGCGCTCGGGGAGTGGGGTGCCCGACAGAGGGACGACGGCGGCACGGATGGTGAGCACGCCCCAGAAGGCGAAGAAGAAGCCCGGGCCGTGCGCGTGGACGACCACCACGCGGTCGCCGTGGCCGATGCCGTGCTGCTGGAGGGCGGCGGCGATGTGGGCGGAGCCACGGGCGAGCTCTCGGTAGGTGAGCGAGGCGTGGGGGAAGGTGAGGGCTTCGCGGTCGGGGGTGACGGCGGCCCGGCGGGAGAGCACGCCCACGAGGGTGGTGACGTCGGTGTGGATGTCGTCGGGGAGGTACCGGCGAAGAGCCTGTTCGTGGGGGGCGGCGGTGGTGGTGCGGGCATGGCTTGCGCGGGCGGCCACCACCGAGTCTCCGCCGTCGTCGCCGCCGGCCACAATCTCCCAGTACAGCTCCTCGACGGTGTCCACGGCGTGCAGGTCGATGCCCACCAGGGGGATGTCGAGGTGGTGCTCGAGGCGCTCGGCGAGCTGCATGAGGTCCATGGGCTGGACGCCGAGGGCGGACGACAGCAGGGCGTCGGGGCGGACCCGCGCGGGGTCGAGGAGCAGCTCCTCGGCGAGGAACTCGGCGAATTCGGCGTACTGCATGGAGAGGGGGCTCGTTCAGCGTCCGAGGAGGGCGCGGGCGCGAGGGGCGGGGCAGACCGGGGCACATTCGGCGAGGATGTCGAGCACGGCGGCGCGATCGACGTCGCCACGGACAGCGCGTAGGGCGAGGGTCTCGAGGGCATCGGCCCACGCCAGGTGGGGGTCGGCTGCGGCGAGGAGCTCGGAGAGGAAGGCGCGGGCGTCGGGGTCGGCGGGATTGGCCGACAGGGCGTCGATCAGCAGGCCGAGGGCGCGGTCGGCGTCGTGGAAGATCCAGGTGAGCTGGGCGGCGTGGGCCAGCAGCGGCGCCGAGTCGGCCTTGCGCATGGCGGCGGCAGCGTCGAGGCAGACCGAGATGAGGGCCGGTCCCTGTGCCATGGCGAAGCGCTCGTCGAGAACAAGGGCTGTGAGGGTGTCGACGAGGTCGGGGTGTCCGGGCCAGCGCGCAAATGCGGTGCGCAGCATGCCGGGCAGCGCCGACCACCAGCCGGGGTGCTCGGAGCGGGCCAGCACATCGAGGGCTGTGGCGGTGGGGTCGGACAGGTGCACGGGCCTAGTCCAGAGTGCGGGCCGACACGAAGTCTACGGCCACCACCTTCGTCACCCGTGGCTTCACCCAGGCCAGCAGCTCCTGGTGCACGGGGTGGACCTGGTAGGCCTCCATGCCCGCGAGGTCTGTGTGGCGGGTGATGAGGGCGAGGTCGTAGCTGCGGCCGGAGCGCACGATGTCGACCCCCACCTCGATGTCGATGAGCGCGGGGATCTGGCCCTTCATCGAGAGCATGCGGTCGCGGCACTCGGCGGCCACGGAGAGGTCGGGGAAGCAGAACAGGACGACGTGGGTGAGCACCGGGTGGCCTCCGTGGGGCAGGCGATGGGCATCCGTTAGCCTGTCGGCTCTTCGTCTGGTGCGTCCCTGCATGGAGGCTGAATGCTCCTCACCGACTATCCGCTGCTGGCGGGCACCCACCTGCCCACCAACGGCCCGCGAAACCTGCTCACCCACGCGGGACTACGTCATCCGGGCACGGGTGGGCCGATCTCCCCGGCCCTGGCCCTCGGCATCTCGGGCGGGCTGGGCTGCGGGTACATCCTCTGGCAGTTCAAAGGCCACATCGGCACGGTGCTCACGTTGGGCTTCACGTACCGCTGGAACTACGGCAAGGAAGCGCCAGGCCAGCTGTGCGAGCGCCTCGGCGCCGACATCCGGTGGCTCGAGACGGGGAGCCTGAAGAAGGCCGAGAAGCAGCTGATGGACACCCTCGCAGCGAGCAAGTCGGCGGTCGCGTGGCTCGACCAGGTGAACCTCGGCTACCTGCACCAGCCCACACACCTGGAGGGCTGCTTCGGCTGGCACGGAACGGTGTGTGGTACCACCGAAGACGGCGTGCTGGTGCACGATCTGGGTGCGCATGCGCGTCCGGTGTCGGCGGCGGTGCTGGGCGCGGCCCGCAAGCGCATCGGGTCGTACAAGAACCGGTTGCTGGTAGTGGATGGCTTGTCACCGATGGGGGCATCGGACTGGGCTTCAGCGGTGCGGGCGGGGGTGGCCGACTGCACGCGCTACCTGTCCGAGAACAGTGCGTCGTTCAGCATTCCGGCCATCCGGAAGTGGGCGCGGATGGTGGTCGACGGCAAGAACAAGAAGGGCTGGATGAAGGCGTTTCCCGATGGGTTGGGCCTGGCCAGCGCGCTCGAGTCGACCTGGCACAATGTGGCGCAAGGACAGTCGGATGGCGGGGGGCTGCGGGCCACCTACGCCGACTTCTGCCGCGAAGGGGCCGAGCTGGCCGACTGGAAGGGGCTGGCCGATGTGGCTCCCCTGTGGGACGAAGCGGCGAACCGGTGGCGACAGGTGGCCGAGACCGCCCTCCCCCTCGATGTTCCCGAGCTGGCAGAGCTGCGGGGGCTCGCGGCGGAGCGGTGGTCGTTGCTGCAGCAGCCGTCCACGCCCGAGGTGGACGCGCGGGTGGCGGCGGTGTCGGCCGAGCATCAAGAGGTGCGCGCACGGCTGAACGAGGCGTACCCGGAAGCGGATGTTCAGCCTCGGTTGGAGGCGCTGTCGGAGGCTCTGATGGGCGTGGTGGAAGCAGAAAAGGCGGCCGTGGCAGCCATGGCGGGGTTGTCGTGAGCCTCGCCGACGCCCTCTCTCGCGCCCTCGATGCCCGTCGGCCCCTGCTCGAACGACTGGCCGCTGAAGACACCGACTGTGTGCGCCTCTTCCATGGGGTGACCGAAGGTCGACCGGGCCTGGCCATCGACCGCTACGGCGACACGCTGCTCGGGCAGATCTGGGGCCTCCCTCTCGAAGAGCACGAACACGACGCTGTAGACGCTGTCTTCGGCGAGGTCACGTGGCGGATTCGGGGCACGTCCCAGCCCCCCACCGAGCCCGGCTGGTGTCGGGAAGGCGGGCTGTCGTTCGCCTTCCAAGCCATCCACCAAGGCATCGACCCCTGGCTGTTTCTCGACTTTCGGGCCGGACGCCGTTGGCTGGCGGCACATGTGGCCGCGCACCCCGGCTGCAGCGTGCTCAACACCTTCGCCTACACGTGCACAGCGGGGGTGGTCGCAGGAGCAGCCGGAGCGGGACGGGTGCTGAACGTCGACCACGCGAAGCGCTGGACCTCCATCGGTCGGCGCAACGCCCATGAAAACGACGTGGAGATGCGCTTTCTCCAGGTGGACTACTTTGCGGCGGTGCGCCAGATGGCTGGCCTGAAGGTGGGGCGACGCGGCAAGCGCCTGCCGCGTGTGCAGAAAGCCTCGTTCGACGTGATTGTGTTGGACCCACCCACACGCACCAAGGGCCCTTTTGGCGCCGTCGACATCGTCAACGACTACGCGAGCCTGTTCAAGCCGGCGTGGCTGTGTCTGGAGGAAGGTGGCGTGCTGCTGGCCACCAACCACAGCCCCCACGTGGCCCTCGACGACTGGCTGGCGTCGTGTCGGCGGTGCGCGGAGAAGGCGGGCCGACCGGTGCAAGACGTCGAGGTCATCGCGGTGGACGCCGACTTCCCCAGCTTCGACGGCGCCCCGCCTCTGAAGATGGCGGCGTTTCGATAGGGGTCAGCTCCCGAGGCCGGCGCCGCCGATGATGGCGTCGACCACGGAAGGGTCGGCCAGGGTGGACACGTCGCCCAGCCGCGACACATCACCTTCCGCCACCTTGCGCAGGATCCGCCGCATCACCTTGCCCGAGCGGGTCTTGGGCAAGCCGGGCACCACCTGGAAGCGGTCCACGCGTGCCACGGCGCCGATGCGGGTGCGGATGACGGCGTTGAGCGACTTCTCCCACGCTGCCCGGTCGGTGCCGAGGTCGTGGCCGGGCTGGACCACGATGTAGGCGTACACGCCCTGCCCCTTGATGGGGTGGGGGTAGCCGACGACGGCAGCTTCTGCGACGGAATCGGCCGACACGAGGGCGCTCTCGAACTCTGCGGTGCCCATGCGGTGGCCGGACACGTTGAGCACGTCGTCCACCCGGCCCGTGATCCAATGGTAGCCGGACGCATCACGCTTGCAGCCGTCGCCCGTGAAGTATCGGCCCGGGTAGGTGCTGAAGTAGGTGGAGACGTAGCGGGCGTGGTCGCCCCACACGGTGCGGGCCTGGCCGGGCCAGGGGTGGGCGATGCAGAGGTGGCCGCTGACCGGACCCCGGAGCTCGCGGTTGTCGGCATCGACGAGAACGGGCACGATGCCGGGCATCGGAAGGGTGGCGGCCCCCGGCGAGACCGGCGTGGCGGGGGCGATGGGCGTGATCATGATGCCGCCTGTTTCGGTCTGCCACCAGGTGTCGACGATGGTGCACCGACCCTCGCCCACCACGTCGTAGTACCACTGCCAGGCCTCGGGGTTGATGGGCTCTCCAACCGTACCGAGAACGCGCAGAGTCGAGCGGTCGTAGCGGCGCACGAAGTCGTCGCCTTGGGCGGCGAGGGCCCGGATGGCCGTGGGGGCGGTGTAGAAGATGGTGATGCCGTGGCGCTCCACCATGTCCCAGTAGCGGCCGGCGTCGGGGCACATGGGGGTGGACTCGAACATGAGCGTGGTGGCGCCGTTGGCGAGGGGACCGTACACAATGTAGGTGTGGCCGGTGATCCAACCCACGTCGGCAACGCACGCGTAGACGTCGTTCTCGCGGAGGTCGAAGACGGTCTGGTGCGTGTAGCTGGCGTAGGTGATGTAGCCGCCGCAGGTGTGCACCACGCCCTTGGGTCGACCCGTGGAGCCCGAGGTGTAGAGGATGAAGAGGGGGTCTTCGGCGCTACACTCGACGGCCGGGCACAGCTCGGAGGCGGTGTCGACGACATCGTGCCACCAGACGTCGCGGCCTTCCTGGAAGCCCACGTCGCCCCCGGTGCGCCGGTAGACGAGCTGGTGCGTGACGCCGTGCTCGCCTTCAATGGCGGCGTCGGCGGTGGCCTTGAGGGGGATGGTGCGGGTGCCGCGGAGGCCTTCATCCTGGGTGATGACCACCTTGGCGTCGCAGTCGCGGATGCGGTCGCGCAGGGCCTCGGCCGAGAAGCCGCCGAACACCACGCTGTGGACGGCGCCCAGGCGGGCACAGGCCAGCATCGCCACCGCGGCTTCGGGCACCATGCCCATGTAGATGATGACCCGCTCGCCCTTCTGGACCCCCAGCGACCGCAGTGCGTTGGCAGCTTTGTTCACCAACACAGCCAGCTCGGCGTACGTGATGCGGCGGACCTCACCGGGTGTGTCGCCCTCCCACAGGATGGCCACCTTGTCGGCGCGTGCCTCGAGGTGCTTCTCGAGGCAGGTCTCGGTGACATTGAGCGTGCCGTCGGCAAACCAGGTGAACGGGGTGTCGCGGACGGTGTGGTAGTCGCCCTGGAGGCCCTCGGTGGGCGGCGTGCGCCAGCGGACCCGCTCGTGGGTCTCGGTGAGCCAGAAGCTGTCGGGGTCGTTGCCGGCGCGCATCCAGGTCTCCCGCCAGGCGTCCATCGAGGTGATGGGGTTTGGGGAGGCGGTGCGAACGCGCTCGGGCACGGCGTAGGTGGACATGGCGGCTCCGGGTCGAGGCATGGGGTTCGGCGGCGGGCGGCATTGTCACACTTGGGGCTCGACAGGGGTAGTGGCTGGTCCTGAGGAGGCGCGATGTCGTCGAGCTGGTTGGGGCTGGTGGTGGGGCTGGGTGTGGGGATGGGCTGTCGTGCCGAGACGAAGTCCGACGATGACGACCTCTCCGACACGGTGGACATTCCCGACGACGGGACCACCGGCGGTACCACCGAGCCCGAGGTGGTGGATGTGGACGGCGACGGTCATCCCGCCGACACGGACTGCGACGACGAAAACGGAGCGGTGTACCCGGGAGCCGACGAGACCTGCAACGGTCGAGACGACGACTGTGACGGTGATGTCGACGAGGATGCCGTCGACGCCTTCTGGACGTACGGCGACGCGGATGGCGACGGCTACGGTGGTGTGGAGGCGCGGTCGGTGTGCACGGTGGAAGACGGCTGGGTGCGGTCCGACGGCGACTGCGACGACACCAACCCCGAGGTGCATCCGGGTGCCACCGAGCTGTGCGATGCGGTGGACCGCGACTGCGACGGCATGCTGCATCCCGAAGGCCGGTTCGCCGACTTCATCGGGCTGTCGGGCGACGTCACCCACATCGCCGCGGAGGGCACCACCGAGTGGGCGCAGCCGGTGTTGCTGGACGCCTCGGGCACGCTGCAGGTGTGCGAGGGCGCGTTCCCGGTCCAGCTCGAGGTGTCGGCCGAGTCCCTGGAGATTGTGGGGTGGGGTGCAGACACGTCCATCTTGGATGGCCGGGGTGGGACCGTGGTGGCGCTGACCACGCCAGGGCAGGTGGTGTCGATGCTGGGCATCACCATCCAGAATGGCGGCAACACGGGCTTTGAGGGGGCGGGCATCACCACGCGTGAAGCATGGGATGTGTCGCTGTCTCTGACCGATGTGGCGGTGACGCGGAACGTGGGCGAGCGCATCGGCGCGGGCATCATGCTGGCGGGCGACCTGTCGGCCACGTCGGTGCAGATCTACGACAACACGCTGTCCTTCGACCACGCCGACGAACCCGACCTGGAAAACTACTTCAACTGTGAGGGAGCGGGCGCCTACGTGTCGGGCGACGTGGTGCTGGAAGACGTGGCCATCTTCGACAACACGGTGGAGTGTGTTGCGTCGAATGGTGTTGGTGCGCCGCGGGTGTGGGGTGGTGGGCTGTCGGTGGGCAGCACGCTGGTGGCGGTGGACTCGCAGATCCAAGACAACGTGGCCCATGTCCACATCGACAGCGGGTACTCGGGCCAGGCGGTGGCGGCTGGGGCCTACGTGTATGCGGGTGCCACGCTGGTGGGCGTGGAGGTGTCGGGGAACCAAGCTTCCGTGACCGGGACCTGCCGGCCGGACACCTCCTGTCACCGGACGGCTGGTGCGGGTGGGCTGTCGATTCCGGGGGATAGTGTGCTTGAAGACAGCCTGGTGGTGGGTAATTCGGTGGAGGTTCCCGGTTCGGATGACACGGCCATCGGTGGGGGTGTGGAGGCGGGCGTGGGCGACTTTGTGTGCCGGTGTACAGACCCGGAGGCGATGGACTGCGGCGTCTATGGCAATGTGGCGCGGGAGGGCGGCGGGCTGTGGTTTGTGAGTGGGTCGGGGGAGGAGGCCACGCTGACGTCGGAAGGCTGCGACTGGACAGGCAGCGCGGACAACGTGCCCGACGATGTGGGTGGCTGGCAGTCGTACCCAGCGGGGGATGATGCGTGGTTCTACTGTGATGTGGATGGGTGTGGGTAGGGGGCCCCCTCCGTCCGCTTCGCGGCCACCTCCCCCTGAGAGGGGGAGGACTCCGAGAGGGTTCCCTCTGCCTGAATGATGGGCACTGGCCTTCCCCTGAGAGGGGGAGGACTCCGAGTGGGCCCCCTCCGTCCGCTTCGCGGCCACCTCCCCCTGAGAGGGGGAGGACTCCGAGAGGGTTCCCTCTGCCTGAATGATGGGCACACTGGCCTTCCCCCGAAAGGGGGAGGACTCCGAGTGGGTCCACTCTGCCTGAATGAAGGGCACATCGTCGTTCTCACAGTCCTCCCCCTTCAGGGGGAGGTGCCTGCGGAGCAGGCGGAGGGGGCCCCCGGAACTGAAGTCGCCCGATTGGAGGGGGAGGACTCCGAGTGGGTACCCTCTGCCTGAATGATGGGCTCGTCGTCGTTCTCACAGTCCTCCCCCTTCGGGGGAGGTGCCTGCGGAGCAGGCGGAGGGGGCCCTCAGAAGTCTCCCTCCCAGCCCTCCATCCCAGCCCCATGGAACCGCGCCACACCCAGCCGATGGGCCTCTCGAAGTCCCGTCCACAAGGCCCCATGGGCCGTGCTCGGGTACCTCCGAGTCGTGCCCTCTCCCGCAAAGTACAGGCGGTCGCCCTCCGGCTCTCCCAGCAGGTCCTGGTCGGCCAGCGTCCCGCCCACCGGAACGATGCTGTAGCTGCCCATCGAGAGTGGATCCGACGTCCAGCGGGTGATGGCCGTGGCCACGGGAGTCGGTGGCGTGCGGCCGTAGAGCTGCGCGAGCATGGCGTCTACGTCGTCCAGGACCTCCTCGTCGGACATGCCCGCCCGGTCCACCGCAGAGAACGACCCACCCGAGAACACCACCAGCGTGGGGGCGCCGGCGTAGTCGGTGAAGTCCGCCGCACCCGCCCAGGCGCCCTTCTGGTCGGCGTCGATGTACGACCCGCCCCCCTCGGGGGAGAACCAGCGCTCGTCGTAGCGAAGCACCACCTTCTCGAGGTGACCCATGTCGAGGCGGTCCAGCGCTGACGTGCGCTCGGCGGACAGCGGTGGGTCGAACGTGATGTGGCCGGCCTGCAGGACCGACAGCGGCACCGTCACGATGACGTGCGTGGCCTCCACCAGCCCGCCTGGTGTCTGCAGAGTCGCCCCATCGTCGGTGATGGTGACCGCTGAGACGGGCTGCTCGACCACCACCTCCACCCCGTCGGCCATTTCCTCCACCAGCAGCTGGTACCCGCCCATCGGCAGGTGGTCTGCACCACCAAACCCACTCTCGTTCCAGAAGGCGCGCAGCGACAGGTCGGCCGGGTCGCCGGCATAGTCCAGAGCCCCGAGCCACTGCTCGATGGCGTACCGGGCGCCACGGGCCTTGGCGCCGGAGTAGCCGTGCAGGTCGATGTACCAGTCGGCGGCGTCGGCGAGAGAGGCGCTGCCACCCAGGTCGTCGAGGGCGTGGGACCGACGAGACGGGAAGTCGTCGTAGGTGTCGTCCATCACCCGCCACTGGGCATCGGTGAGCTCGCTCCCCGAGACGGCGTCGTAGCCGGCATCTGCGCGGCTTTCATCGCGCTCGACGTCCACGCCGGCTGCGTTGGCCAGGTGGATGAGTGGGTTGCCGCGGTCGCCGTGGATCCAAGCCCCACCCAGGTCGATGGGCACGCCCCCCACCTCTTCGGTCCACAGGCGCCCGCCGATGCGGTCCCGGGCTTCGTAGACCGTGACCGACACGCCCACCTCATCGAGCATCCGGGCCGCAGTGAGCCCCGCCAGGCCCGCGCCGACCACCACCACATGGGTGTTCGGGTCGGCGGCTGGGCTGCCCGGCCGGATGTCGGCCACCTTGGGACCGGCACAAGCCGTGAGGCCCCCACATAGAAGCAGTCCCCGAAGTGCTAGTCCGCGCATACCGCCGCCGACCAGCTGCCCACGTTGTTGTCTTCGTCGCACTCGTACAGGGCGCCCATCCCAAAGGTGTTCTCGTCGGCTGTGACAACCGGCGTGAGCCCGCGGAAAGACGATGCAGAGACGTCGAAGACCAACGTGGGGCTCGACGCACCAGCACCGATGACGTCGGGCAGCGCTTGCGACTCCACCACCGTGCCGCCCGCTTCGGTGCGCAGGCTCAGGTACACCCCGGCCGGTGCTTCGATGTTGCCGGCGTTGAGAACGCGGGCCTGGACGAGCAAGCGGTCGGCTTCGCACTCGATCTCACACACGTCGACGATCTCGGCGCGGAGGTCCCAGTATTCGTTGGGAGGCCGGCCCACGTCGCCGCTGCGGTAGCTGTTGTACAGCGCGAAGTTGTTGGGCGTGGGGCTGTCGACCAGCCCGTCGTCGGCGATGTTCGTGATGTGGTAGCCGTGCTGGTTCCACCACTTGCGGCCGGGCGGCCAGGTGTGGTCGGCGTCGCCGTAGACCGTGAGCGCGCCGATGGAGCCGCTGCCGCTGCAGTGGCCGAGCACGATTTCCACCTCGTCGTCGTTGTCGACGTCGGCCACAATGGGCGTCTCGAGGATGGTGTACGAGGCGTGGCCGGTAGACGTGAACTTGGTGGTGCCGTCGCGGCCGTTGAAGAACCGGATGGTGGTCTCGTCGGCGTAGAGAACCTCGGGATAGCCGTCCATCTCGAAGTCGAAGAGGGTGGGACCGGCGGCGCCGCTGGAGTCGGTGATGCTGGTCTCCCAGAGCACCGAGCCGCCCCACTCCATGGCCACGAGGCGGTTCTGGGCGGCGAACACAATCTCGGGAACGCCGTCGCCGTCGAGGTCGTCGATGGCCGGGGCGCCCAGGTTGCCCGAGTAGGCGATGGGCCCCCACACCTCGGTGCCATTGGACTCCATGCCGGTGACGTAGATGCCGCTGGTCTTGACGATCTCGCCCTGGCCGTCGAGGTCGAAGTCGGCCACGGCGATGAGGCCGTCGAGTCCTGTGTTGGACCACACGGTGTTGCCGTTGGCGTCGTAGGCGGTGTTGCCGGCCACCACCTCCACCTGGCCATCGCCGTCGAGGTCGACTGTGGCGGTGAGCGAGCCGTAGCCCCAGGTTCCGGAGCCTCCGTAGGGTGCCATGCCCCGGCCGCCGGTGCCCTGTCCGCGCAGTGCGCCGGTGAGGCCGTCGAGGATGGTGGCGCCGACAATGACCTCGGGCTGGCCATCTCCGTCGAGGTCGCTGATGGAGGCGTAGCTGTAGCCGGTGGTGTCGATGTAGCCGTACAGACCGCCGTTGCACCAGTGTTCAGCGCCTGTGTTGCCATCGAGGGCGCACACCATGCCGCTGTTGGAGGTGATGACGTCAGGCCAGCCGTCGCCGGTGACATCGCCCAGCGCGAAGCTGCTGTCCTGGCCATACGACCGGGTGCTGTTGGTCCAGGCCACGCCCGAGCCGTCGCCGAAGACCGCGTGCACCGCGCCGTATTGGTAGAGCAGGATGACCGGCATGTCGTGGTCGTCGAGGTCGCCGTCGCCGTCGCTGTCCACGAGCACCCCCGCGGCCGGCGGTCCGCAGAAGCTGCTGCTGCCGTACACCCACTCCGTGACCGGCGTGAACGTGCCGGTGGAGTAGGTGACCTCACACGACGTGTTCAGGTCGACCGCGATGGGGTCGAGGGTGTCGAAGTCGGCGCACTCGGTGGGGTCGGGGACCACGATGCCCCCGCCCGTGTCGCCGGTGTCGGGCTCGGACGTGTCTTCGGGCTCGTCGGTGTCTTCGTCGGGAACCGCCGTGTCGTCGTTGTTTCCCTTGTTGGTCTCCTTCTCGGGCGTGAAGTTGTAGTCGGTGCAGCCGACGGCGAGGAGGGCGATGAGGAGACGGGGGCGCATGGGCTCGGTCCGGGTTGGGGCTCGGACCGAGTGTAGCGGACGCGGGAGCTCTACCGTGGGACGAGTACGGCGACGTCGCGCGGCCCCAGCTCCACGGTGAGCGTGCCGTCGCCCGACACCGAGAACGACCGGGTCACGTCGCCCGGCACCACATCGTCGAGCACGGTTCCTGCGGGCAGGTCGACGGCCATCGCGCCCAGCTCATCGACCGTGCGGCTGGTCTTCGTGGCGTGGGTGTTGATGGCCACGAGCACCACCTCGTCGTCGATGCGACGCTCCACCACCAGCATGCCGGCGTCGTCTTCGTCACCGGTGTTGGCGGTGGTCCAGAGGTAGTCGAGGGTGCCCCGGCGGAGCGGTTCGTGCTCCTGGCGCACCTGCGTGAGGTCGGCAATCCACTGGTAGATGGGGTGGTCGACGTCGTAGCCGGCGTCCCACAGGCGCTCGCGGTTGGCGGGGTCGTTGCCGCCGTCGAAGCCCTGTTCGGTGCCGTAGTACAGGATGGGGACACCATCGCGCAGCAGCAGCCAGGCCAGCGCCGGGTAGATGGCCGAGTCGTCTTCCTCTTGCCACAAGAAGCGTCCCACATCGTGGTTGTCGAGGAAGGAGAAGGGCAGGTCACGCGGGGCCACACCCACACCACCATCCTGCGCTGCGTTGCCCCAGTGCTCGTAGCGTTGGTCGTGGAGGTCGGCGATGGCTTGGGTGGGACCACCGTTCTTGAACACGTTGTCGAACACCTGGTACTTCGCGGGGAAGTCCACCACGCCATCGAGCATGCCGTCCCAGGTGTAGGACCCCACCAGCTCGTTGTTTCCGTCGAACACCTCGCCGAAGAGCAGGAAGTTGTCCTTGCCGAGGCCGCGGGCGTGGGCCCGAATCTCGGTGCAGAACTCCACCCAGAAGTCGTGCTCCACGTGCTTGATGGTGTCGATGCGGTAGCCGTCGATGTTGGTCTTCGTGATCCAGTCGGAGAAGACCTGGATGAGGGCCCGGCGCACGTTGGGGTTCTCGGTGGCGAGGTCTTTCAGGCCACCGGGGAAGTCGGCGAGCTCGACCTGCGTGAGGTCGTTCCAGTCGGTGACGCGCCCGCGCCGGTTGTACCAGTCGAAGTTCTGGAACTCGGGCGGCTGCGGGGGCATGCGGTTGATCTCGGGCATGTGCACCCAAGCCAAGGGTGCGTCGCCCGCTTCGCCCAAGCTGGAGAACGACTGGATGCGGCGCTCGTCGTAGGCGGGGTCCCACTCGGTGACGACGTCGAGCTCGTCGGAGCCATCGGTGGAGTACCAGACCTGGATGTCGGGCTGGCCGTTCTGGTTGATGTCGTAGTAGAACAGCTGACCCACGTGGTTGGCCACGATGTCGACGATGACCTTGATGTCGTGCTGGTGCATCACGTCCACCAGCTCGCGCAGGCGGGCGATGTCGCCGAAGTGGGGGTTGGTGCGCTCGAAGTCTTGCGTCCAGTAGCCGTGGTAGCCGGCCACACCGGCGTCTTCTTCCACGTTGAGCACCACGGGCGAGATCCAGATGGCGGTGACGCCCAGGCCCTTCAGGTAGTCGACCTGGTCCATGATGCCCTGCCAGTCACCCCCGTGGTGGCGGGCGAGGTCGGTGGGGTCGCGGCTGATGTTGAAGTCGTTGTCGCGCTCCCCATTCGCGAAGCGGTCGACGATGAGCTGGTACATCACCTCGTCGCGCCAGTCGTCGACGTGGTTGGTGATGGCGGGGTTCTCATCGTATGGACTGCTCGGTGCGCAGGCCGCGGCGAAGGTGAAGGCCGACAAGGCGAGGAGACGGCGGGTCATCGGACACCTCCCGGACGGTACGATGCAGAGTCGAACCACCACTCCACGCCAATGCCCAGGCGGTGGTGGTGGTTGGAGGCGAAGCGGTTGTCTTCTTCGGGCCACAGCCAGCGGGCATCGTCGTTGAGAACGCCGTAGGCATAGGTGAGGTGAATCCACGGGCGCGACATCTGGCCGGGCTCGAGCTGGATGCCGGGCATGATGGCCACCTGCTTCAGCGCGGGTGCGCCCACCTCTTCCTTCTGGGGGATGAGGCCCGGCGAGACGAAGCGTTGGTGGGACAGCTCGGTGGCGATGACACCGTGCCGACCGATGAACAGCGACGGACGCACGGCGATGGCGGTCTCGATGCGGTCGTCCCAGTCCGACGTGGTGTCGTCGGCGTCCTTGAACGACCGGAACCAGGCGCCCCAGAGGATGCCGTAGCGGTCGGTCTCGTGGTTTCCAGCGAGCGCGAACAGGTGGGTGCGGGCGGCGGTGAGGGAGCCGTCGGGTGCGTAGCCACGCTCGGGGACGGCCAGCTCGGAAAACGCCGCCAGGCCGCGGCTGTAGCGGTACCAGACGTGCACGAACGAGCCGTCGGACCAGCCCCAGGTGGACAGTTCCGTGCCGATGGCGCCGCCCTTGTCGGCGGGGAGGTCTTCGGTGAGGCGCTCGTCGATGGTGCGCTGGCCCTCGGGGAGGCGGTGCAGCTCGGTGTAGAAACGAGCACGGACCATGAGCGAGCCGGCGGGGATGAGCCGGCCCACACGCAATGCAGCGACCGAACGCTGGCGGTCGAGCACTTCCACGGCGGTGGGCTCCACGCTGCCGGGGGTCATGACATTTACCGACTGCTGCTGGAAAGCACCCGTGGTGAGGCGGTTCAGGCCGACTGCGGCGCGGATGTCCCAGCCGTTGCCCTCGTAGCCGCCGCCGCCGCCCACCAGGTTGAGGTTGTCCATGGGCCAGAAGTCCCACAGGTACACATCGTCGCCCCGCCACATCCGGGCGCCGGCCCAGGCGTTCCAGCCTTCGTCGCGGGGGCCCATGGCTTCGGCGAACAGGTTGCGCACGGCCACGTTGGCGTCCCACTCGCCGGTGTAGTGGAAGGTGTGACCGGCGAAGGCGGGGGTGAGGACCGCGCGGAAGTTGGCGCCGTCGGTCTCTTCGACGAACACCAGGTCGACCTCGGCGTAGGGCGACTTTCCAATGCGCGAGGCGTACGTCACGATGTCGAGGAAGTCGGCCTCACCGCCGTCGAGGTCGGTGGCCGCCCCCCCGCGTCCGTAGGTGCCCATGGCGAGCTCGGTGGCGCTGGCCTGGCCTGCGAAAAGAAGCAGTGCGAGGGACATCATGGCCGCACCAGGATGGCGTACTGCCAGGAGTTGAGGGAGATGGAGAGCCGGTTGCCGGAGACCGTGCCGCCGATGCTGCTGCCCAATGCATCGGCGAACGAAGCCCCGTCGACGCCGTGTGCAGACAGGTCGACCGATTCCGTCCGGGAGCCGCCGCCCTTGTTCATCGCCACGATGGCGACGTCGCCGGCACCGTTGTCGAGGGCGTAGATGTAGAGGTCGTCTTCGAGCCACAGCTGGGAGACCTCGCCGCGTCGAAGCGCGGTGGAGTCGGCCCGGGCCTGGCCAATCGCGCGCACCCGATCCAGCAGCTCGGTCTGGTTGGCCGACAGGTAGGGGTCGAAGTGCATGAAGCGCCGGTTGTCGGGGTCGCCGCCGCCGTGCAGGCCGATTTCGTCGCCGTAGTAGATGAGCGGGACGCCGGGCTGGGTGAGCGTGAAGGCGAAGGCCATGCTGGCCTTGTTGATGAGGTCCCACTGCGTGATGGTGCTGCCGCCGTCGGCCATGGGGTCTTCGAGCCAGCCCGACCAGGGGTCGCCGGCCACACCGGTGACGGCGGTGGCGAAGCGCTCGATGTCGTGGTTGCCGAGGAAGGGCGACATGGCGTGGTAGGCGTCGCCGTAGGTGTCACGGCTCCAGCCCACGGAGGCGTCGAGGTCGTAGAAGCTGCCGCCGCCGCCGGTGAAGGTGCCGCGGATGCTGTAGTACAGCGGGAAGTCGAACTGGCCGTGGAGCTCGTGGTCGCCCACGTAGTTCATGATGAGGCCGCGGTCGGACGTGAAGGTCTCGCCCACCGCCCAGAACTCGGCGCCCCCTTCGGCTTCCACCTCGTCGAGCCGCTTGCGCAGAGACCGCATGATGACGTGGTCCATGTGCTTGGCGGCGTCGACCCGCACCCCGTCGACGTCGTAGTCGGCGACCAGCGCCATCGTGTCTGCAAGAACGCGCTCGGTGATGTCGTGGTTCTTGTAGGAGAGGTCGGGGAGGTAGCCGGTGAACCAACACTCGACGGGCTTCTCTTCCCAGCCGCAGCCAGGGGCGCCACACACGCAGCCACCGGTGAACCACTCGGGGTGCTCGGTGGTGTAGGAGTGGTCTTCGTGCACGTGGTTGAGCACGAGGTCGAACAGCACGCGGATGCCGTTGGCGTGGGCGGTGTCGACGAGCTCCTTCAGCCGGTCGTCGCCGCTTGCGCCGTGGTCGCCCCAGCGGTTCTCGATGGCCAGGGCGTCGATGGGCCAGTAGCCGTGGTAGCCCGTGTACATGCGGCCATCGGACACGCCGGCGTAGGCGCCTTCGGGGTTGTCGTACACCGGCGACAGCCACAGGGCGTTCACGCCGAGCGCCTGGAAGTAGCCGTCGTTGATGGCGTCGATGACGCCTTGGAAGTCGCCGCCCTGGTAGTTCGCGGTGGTGGCTACGCCGTCGACCGGACTCCAGGGCTCGTCGCCGTGGTCGCCGTTGCGGAAGCGGTCGGTGAAGACGAAGTACAGCAGGCCGTCTTCCCACTCGAAGTGGTCGTCCTCCACCCACAGGGGCACCCACAGGGGGTTGTTCTCGGCGGCGATGCCGTCGGTGTCGGAGGCCCAGACCCGTACGCTGTGCTTGCCGGGGGGCAGGCCGGAGACGGAGATGGTGATGGTGCCTTCGTCGGGGTCGACGTCGGGGGTGACGGCCATGTCGCCCACGGTGACGGACACGGTGGCGGGGTCGATGGCCGCTCCGTCGGCTGCGCTGGCCACCTGGATGACAGCGTCGAGGGTGCCGCCGGCCGTGGCTTCGGCCGACGTGGCCTGCAGCAAGGGCTTGTGGCAGTCGCCCACCCGCAGGGCGCGGTTCTCGGAGCCGCCCACCCACTTGGTGTAGACGTTGATGGGCGGCTGGTCTTCGTAGGTGCCGTCGTAGACGTACTTGAAGGCGTAGGTGCCGGGGTCGAGGGCACCCAGATCGGCCGTGTAGGAGCCGTCGCCCGCGGGGGAGAGGTCCTGTGGCGTCCAGTCGTTGAACTCGCCGGAGATCTGGACGGTGCCGGGCGACCCGTTGGGCGTGTGGACCACCTCCACATCGCAGTCGCGGGTGGTGAGGATGACGCGCTCGGGGTCGTCTTCGGTGGTGCCGTCGGAGCCGCCGTCGTCGCCGCCACCACCGTCGCCGCCCGAGCCGTAGCCGTAGCTGTCGTCGTCGCCGCCGAGGGTGGAGTCGGGGTCCCAGGGCAGGTCGGGCACACCCGGGCACTGGTCGCCGAGACACTCGGACTCGCAGCCGGGAAGGGCGAGGAGGCCGAGCAGCCCGACGATGGCAGCTGCAGGGCGATGGATGGGCACAGAGGTCATGGGTCCTCCGGGAGCGGCGTGACGGACAGGCCAGCGGCGCAGTCCGACGTGGCGGGGAGCAACAGAGCTGCGGAGAGGGGCGGCACGTCGACCGTGGTGGTGCCGCCGGGGGCGAGCACGAGGTCGGGGACGGCGCCGAGCAGGTCGACGAAGTCGGTGGTGCGGGACAGGGCGTGCGCGGGCAGATCGAGGGTGAGCCGCGCGGGGGTGTCGCCGCCGTTGACGAGCACCAGGGCGGGCCGACCGTCGCCGGCATCGCGGAGGTGGGCCCAGCCGTGGCCATCGGCGGCCAGCTGGCGGAAGGTGCCGCGGCGGAGGGCCTTGCTGCAGCGACGGGCCTGGCCGAGGGTGCGGGTGACGTCGAGGACGACCAGCTGGTGGTCGTTCAGGCCGTCTTCTTCCGAGAACCGCATGGGTCGGCGGCAGTCGGGGTCGGTGGCACCGGCGAGGCCCACGTCGTCGCCTTGCCAGATGACGGGCAGGCCGGGCAGCGTGAGGGCGAGGGTCTGGGCCAGGAGGTGGCGCCGGTAGGGCTCGGCCGAGGATGGTGTTCCGGGCGGCGCGGTCCAGGGGTCGTTGGTGTTGCTGCCGGCGGCCTCGGACACGAAGCGCGAGACGTCGTGGTTGCCCACGAACAGGCCCATCGTGGCCGCGGAGCCGTCCCAGCTGGCCTGGCTGGTCTCCCACACCATGGCCACATCTTCGGCATCTGCCGAGCCCCACGCCAGCCAGCTCCTCAGCGACCACATGAGCGGGAAGTCGAATTGGGAGTCGAGGCCGAACGGGCCGAGGTTGTGGCGCAGCTGTCCCCAGCCGTCGGGGCCGGTGAAGGTCTCGCCCAGCAGCAGGAAGTCGGTGGGGCCGTTCTCGAAGCGCTTCGAGGTGGACCACGCCAGCTCACGGACCGCTGCCCGCGGCACCATGGGCACGGCGTCGATGCGCAGGCCGTCGAGGTCCCAGCGGGTGGCGGCGTCGAGGACGGTCTGCACGACGTCGTCGGACACGCCCCGGGCCTCCCAGTCGAGGTCGGGCATGTAGTCGGCGAACCAGCAGGTCTCGAGGTTGTCGTCCCAGGGGCACGAGTCGGTGCCGCACACGCAGCTCTCGTCGCCCAGGTCGTGGAAGCGCTCGGGGCGGTCGGCCCACCAGGGGTGGTCTTCGTGCACGTGGTTGGGGATGACGTCGAGCACCACGCGGATGCCCTTGGCGTGGGCGGTCTCGACGAGCTGGACCAGCGCTTCTTCGGTGCCGATGGTGGGCTCGACGCCGTGGTGGGAGATGGGCCAGTAGCCGTGGTAGGCGGCCATCTCGTGGCCTTGCAGCGTGGGGTAGGTGCCGTCGGGGACCGGGTAGACGGGGGACAGCCACAGGGTGCTGACGCCCAGGGCTTCGAACCAGCCGTCGTCGAGGTTGGCTTGCACGCCGCCCAGCGTTCCCCCGGCGCGCAGGCCAATCGCGGCGGGGTCATCGTCGAGGGCGCCGTGTTCGTCGGCGAAGCGGTCGATCATCACCTGGTAGACGAGGCCATCGGCCCACGTGTGCGGCGTGTCTTCCACCCACAGTGGGATGCGGACCGAGGTCTTGCGGCCGTCGAGGTCGGCGGCGGAGACCAGCACGGTGTGCTTGCCGGATGGCAGGCCGGTGGTGGACACCTTCAGGTCGCCGCGCGACGGGTAGCTGCTGGTCTTCAGGGTGTGGCCGGTGAGCGTGCGCGCGGAGATGCTGTGGGGGTCGAGGCGGGGGCCGCCGTCTCCGCGCAGGAACAGCAAGGCGGCGTCGATGGCGCCTTCGGCGGTGGCGCGCACATCGTCGACCAGCAGGGTGGGGACGGTGCAGTCCTCGACCCGCACCACCGAGCGCTCGATGCCGCCGCTGGGGTCGTAGTCGAGCAGAGGGGCGTGGGCGTCGCGGGTGGGCCGGCCGTCCACCTGGAACATGTAGGTGTAGTCGCCCGGCGGGGCGTCGATGTGGGCCGACCAGGCGCCGGGGTGGACTTCATCCATGGGGTCGGCGGCTGGGTCCCAGTTGTTCCAGTCGCCCACCACCACGACATCTTCGGCCGAGCCATCGCCCGTGTACCAGAGGTCGGCCCCGCACGGTCGCGACGGCGCACAACCTGCGGCGAAGAACACGACCATGGCGGGGGCGGCGCGCATCGGGTCCTCAGCGCGCCATCGGTGGGGCTTGGTGGAGCGTGGTGGCGGGGAGGTCGCCGCTCTCGAGGATCAAGGGGAGCAGGTGGGGCCGCATCATCGGGGAGACGACGGGGTCGGGGTCGATGCCCTGGGCGCGGGCCATGAGCGTGATGTCGAGGATGATGTGGTTGGTGGCGACGTCGACCAGCGAGGGGTTGGACGTGAACACCGCGTGGTTGTCGGCCAGGGGCTCGGTGCCGCCGATGAGGGCTTCGCGGCGGTCGATGACCACGAGGGCCTTGTGCGACCAGGTGGACTTGGCCTCGTCGTCGGAGATGCGGTCGGTCCAGCACGAGAAGCCGGGCAGCGGGGCGGACAGCGAGGCCGGTGAGTGCAGGACCCGGTGCAGGGTGCGGTCGGAGATCGACTCGAGGGCCGGCCGCAGGCGCTCCAGCTCGCGGGGCCACATCGACAGCCACACGCTCTGCTCGGCGCTGCGAATCATCTGGTCGATGCGGTGCATCACCTCGTCGTACCGGCGCAGGATCCAGACGGGCTCGGGGCGGGGGCGCTTGGGCAGGGTGGCGAGGTCGGCGGCGGCCTCGGCGATGCGGGTGTCGGCGTTGCGGCGCACCTGGTCGAGCCACTTGGTGGGCTCGGTGGCCACGAAGCGTTCGGGTTTTTCGCCATACCCGAAGGCGGCGCCCGCGGACTGGAGCTTGCGGAGGACGGTGTAGACGGCCGACCGGGGAATCGAGGAGCGGCTGGCGACCTCGTAGCCGGTGAGGCCGTCTTCCTCGTCGGCTTCCAGGAGGGTGAGGTATGCGAGCGCCTCGTTGCGCGACAGCCCCAGCCCTTCGAGGCGGGCGACGAGGGCTTCGGGGGCGCTGCTGGAGGTGAGCGAGACGCCATTGCTGCGGGTGCGGGCCATCCGGGCTCCTTGTGGTGGCGTGACTCTAAACTGAGTCACGCTCACTTGCAACCGAAACGACCCGGAGGCGCCCGACGATTGTCCCGGGCCGTAGGGTGGGGTGGACGACGGCGCGGTGGGCCTACTCGGGCGCCACCACGGTGATGGTCTGGGCGCAGGTGGTCACGCTGTCCCACTCATCGGTGACGGTGATGGTGAGCAGGTGTTCGCCTTCGGAGGGCCGTGCGATCTGGTCGCTGAAGTCGCCGGAGCCAGACACATATGCCTCGACCTCAATCGTGCCGTCGAGGCTGCTCTCGATGCGCACGCGCAGGTCGTCTGAAGGGGTTTCCGCGTCTGTTGCCTCACCCGCTATCTCGAGTGGCTCTCCGCCCTCGACAATGGCGTTGGGCTCAGGCGTGTTCACGACGCAGGCAGGAGCTGTGTTTTCGGCGAACACCTCAACGGTGGCGAAGTGGACCGAGTGTCCGCCATCGGAGTCGGTCACGTGGAGCTCCACGAGCCGCATCCCGGGCTCCAGGCCGTCGACCGTTCCCGTCCAGGTGCCGACTGCGGTGGTGGCGGCATCCGCGGGCGTGACATCGACGCCGTCCACCTCCAGCACCACCGACAGGTCCTCGGGATGGTCGTAGTCGTCGCTGATCTCGGCTTCGAGGTGGAGAGGGGTGCCCTGCAGCTCGCGCCCGTCCCCGAGGAACAGGAATCGGATGTTCGGGTCTTCGTTGCTGTCCACAGAGATGCCGGACGACGAATGTCCCCAGCTTCCCCGTTCGTCGGTCACCCACAAGTCGATGGACCCGCTCGTGGTCGCAACGGTGGAACAGCGCACGGTTCCGGTGTCGTCGGGCACCAGGTCCACGCACACCAGGTCATCGTTGTAGGTCCACTCCGCCCGGAGCTCGGAGAGGTCGGAGTCATCGTCGGAGACCACACCAACCAGCTCGATGGTTGCACCCGCGCGGAAGTCCTCGGAGTCGAAGGGCGTGATGATCTGGGCGTCCGGGGTCTGGAAGAACTGGCAGAAGATGGTGTCCTTGGACACGGCATCGCACCCGGAGAGCCCGAGCAGCAGCGGCCAGAGTCGACGACACGTGGACATGGTCCCCTCCATGTTGGGTGCGACCACCTACTGCATTCCCCCCACGACGTGCGCGCGGGTTCGTTTCGCCACGTTTCGCTGCCCGGGGTGTATCCACCGTCGTGGACGCCCCCCCCATGTCTGCCAGCTTGGACAGGCTATGGGGCCGGCCATGAATATCTCCGCCGTCGGCACTGCAGCGCCGCCCCACTACTACGACCAAGAAGCCCTCCTGGCCGCCTTCCAGGCCGCCTGGGCCCTGCAGCACCACAACCCTCGTCGGGTCGAACAGCTGCACCGCGCCGTCCAAGTGGGGGGACGCCACCTCGCCTTGCCGATGGAGGACTACCTCGAGCTCGACTTCGGGCGGGCCAACGACGCCTTCATCCGGGTGGGCACCGACATCGGGGCGCAGGCCATCACCCGTGCGCTGGATGCCGCTGGTCTCCAGGCCACCGACGTCGACGCCATCTTCACCACCACCGTCACCGGTGTGGCCACCCCCTCGCTCGATGCGCGGCTGGTCAACCGGCTGGGCCTGCGTACCGATGTGCGGCGCACGCCCATGTTCGGCCTCGGATGTGTGGCAGGTGCGGCCGGAATCGCGCGGGTGGCCGACTACCTCGCCGGACACCCCGACCACGTCGCCGTCTTGCTGTCCGTGGAGCTGTGTTCGCTCACGCTGCAGCGCAAAGACCTCACCATCCCCAACCTCATCGCCACCGGCCTCTTCGGGGATGGGGCGGCCGCGGTGGTGATGACCGGGGCGAACCACAAGCGCCCTCCCGGCATGCCGCGTGTGGTCGACAGCCGCAGCCGCTTCTACCCGGACACCGAGCGGGTGATGGGCTGGGACATCGGCAACACGGGCTTCCAGATCGTCCTGTCCGCGGGCGTTCCCGACATGGTCACCAAACACATGGGCGACGACGTCGACGACTTCCTGGCCGAACACGACATGGGTCGGCACGACATCTCTCGCTGGATCTGCCACCCCGGCGGTCCCAAGGTGCTGCGGGCCTTCGAGTCCACCCTGGGCATCACCGAACACGACACCGGCCTCACCTGGACCTCTCTGCGCGAAGTGGGCAACCTGTCCAGCGCCTCCGTGCTGCACGTCCTGCGCGACACCCTCGAGCAGCGCCCGTGTGAGCCCGGTGAGCGAGGCCTCATCCTGGCCATGGGCCCGGGCTTCTGCGCCGAGCTCGTGCTGTTGGAGTGGTGATGGGCTGGACGGTCTGGTTCTTCTTCGGCCTCATCGCGCTCACGGCCATCGAGCGGTTGGTCGAGGTGCGCTTCTCGAAGCAGCACGCCGCCTGGGCCTTCGCCCATGGGGGCCAGGAGCTTGGACAGTCGCACTACCCCTTCATGGTGGTGCTCCACACGGCCTTTCTCATCGCGATGCCGCTCGAGGTGTGGCTGCTGTCGCGCACGGTGAGCCCGCTGATGATGCTGGGCATGTTCGTGCTGGCGATGGGCTGTCAGGTGCTCCGCTGGTGGTGCATCACCACCCTCGGTCCGCGCTGGAACAGCCGCGTCATCATCGTTCCCGGCCTGCCGCGCATCACCGACGGTCCCTACAAGCACCCCTGGCTGCGGCACCCGAACTACTTCGCGGTGGTGCTGGAGGGCATCGTGCTGCCGATGGTGCACGGGGCGTGGCTGTCGGCGCTCGTGTTCAGCGTGCTGAACGCCTTCTTGCTCCGTGAGCGGATTCGGGTGGAAGAAAAAGCGCTGGCGATGCTGTCGCGGCCGGCGTTGTGGGCGCAGCCGGAGTCATAGGCTGAAAGGGGGGCCGGGCTCCGGGGCCCCGTCCGCCGTTTGGGGGGACGGAAGCCGAGGGGCCTCCTACTCTTCTCCGGCCAGCCGGCGTGCCTCGTCTTCGGCGTAGGCGTTGGCCAGCAGCTGGGCCGCCCGCAAGCGCTGCTGGATGGAGCCCGTGGCGAGCAGGTGCAGGGCCTCTTGGAGGACCTGCGCGGGAAGGGCGGTGGTGTGGGTGTCGTCGGAGATCAGGCGGAGAGGGCGGGTCGGGGTCATGGCTGCTCCCGGGGGCTTGCTTGGGAGACTGCCTCGGACCGACGGGGTACGCCAGGAAAAACCGATGTGGAGGCTGTCGTGAATTCCACCATCACTTCTGTTCCTGGCGTGCTGGCGGGCCACTTCACGCACCCGTCGGGCACCACGGGCACCACCGCGGTCGTCTTTCCGGAAGGCGCGGTGGCCAGCGGGTTTGTGCCCGGCAGCGCCCCCGGCTCGCGTGAGCATGGGCTGTTCGACCCGCGACACCTGGCCCCGCGGATTCATGGCGTGTGCTTTTCGGGTGGGTCGGCCTTCGGCTTGTGCACGGCAGACGGCGTGATGGCGGCGCTGGCCGACCGCGGCATCGGGATGGCGGTGGGCGCACACACGATTCCCCTGGTGCCCGCGGCCATCCTGTTCGACCTGCCCGTGTCGGAGGCGCGCCCGGAAGCGGAGTGGGGGCGACGTGCGGTCGATGCGGCAGGAGACGGTCCGCTGCCGGCCGGTCGGGTGGGAGCTGGAGCCGGCGCTCGGGTGGGTCTGGCGTCGGGAACCGCGCGTCCGGGCGGGCTCGGTTGTGCTGCTCGGTCTGTGGCGGGTGGACGTGTGGCGGCCCTCGCTGTGGTCAACGCGTTTGGCAGCGTGGTCGACCCATCCACCGGTGCGTGGGTGGTCGGCGGTCCCCCGGTGCTCGAGGGAGAGGGGGCACCCCTCGGTCACACCACGCTCGTGCTGGTTGTGACGGACGCCCCGCTCGACAAGGCCGGCTGTGCGGTGGTGTCCCGGATGGCGGCGGCCGGTCTCGCGCGCACCCTCGTGCCGGCCTTCGCGCCCGTCGACGGGGACACGGTGATTGTGGCCAGCACCGGTGCCTCGCAGAAGGCGTCCCCCGGAACGCTGGCACGCCTCGGCCACACTGCTTCCGAGTGTGTGGCCGAGGCGATTCTGCGCGCGGTGCGGTAGCGATCAGCTCACCATCGCGGCGAGGGGGTCGTCGTCGTCGATGGGCAGGAGGTTGTTCGTGGCGAACTCCTCCGGGTAGACCTCGCTGTGGTCGGAGTCGTCGTCGTACGACATCGGGTCGGGCGGGATCTCGGCGGTGCCATCGGCGTCGGCCTGCAGCGCAGCGAGCGAGTCTTCGTCGAGAATCATGGTGCTCTCGGCCGGACCGGCTTCGGTGGCCGCAGGCGGAGCCGCTTCGACAGGGGCCTCGGCGGGGGGCTCGTCTACGGCCTCCGGTTCCTCTGCTGCCTTGCACTCGTCGGCGACGCACACCTGGTTTCGACCGGCCTGCTTGGCGGCGTACAGGGCGTTGTCGGCCCGCTCGAACAGGTCGCGCATCGTCTTGGCGCCCGACGGGAAGTGGCAGATGCCCACCGAGCACGTGACGCGCAGGCTCTGACCCTGCCACACGTGGGCGGCGTCTTCCACGGCGGCCCGGAACACATCCATGCGCTCGAAGGCGGTCTCCACGTCGGTGTCGTCGAGGAGCATGCAGAATTCCTCGCCGCCGTACCGGAAGGCCTGGTCCTTGCCGTTCGTGCGGCAGGAGTCTTCGAGGATGCGGGCGGTCTGCATGAGCACGTAGTCACCGGCCTTGTGACCGTAGGTGTCGTTGAAGCGCTTGAAGTGGTCGATGTCGACGATGGCCAGGCACAGCCCTGTGGCGTCGGCGCGGCACTCGGTGATCTGGCGCTCGAGCTGTTCTGTGAAGTGCCGGTTGTTCTTGAGACCGGTGAGGCGGTCGGTGATGGAGGCGTCGTACAGTCGCGCCTTGTGGAGGTTGTGGGCGGCCTGGTCGGCAAGACCCTTGGCGAGGTGCTCGTCTTGCTCGCTGTAGCGACCGACGGGGTCTTCGTTGCCGTCGGCGTCGACCTTGTTGGTGAGGTTGATGACACCGAGGAGACGACCGCCGTAGGTGAGCGGCACGGCCATGATGCAGTGCACCGGGTTGGTGCTGAACTGCTCGATCTTCGAGCGGTGGTTCAGCCGCATGGGCTTGCCGATCTGAGCGGCCTGGCCGGCCACGCCTTCACCGAGCGCGAGCGAGCGGGTGCGGATGCGGCCGTCGTTGATGCCGTCGCGCACCGCCTTGGGGATGTCGCCCCACACCACCTTGATGTCGAGCTTGCCGGTCTCTTCGTTGAGCAGCATGAGGTTGGCGCGCTGGGCCCGCATCGCGTCGACCGCGGTGGAGAGGGTCTCGATGGTGAGCGTCTTGAAGTCGTTGACGTTGGCCAGCTGCTGGTTGATGTCGTACAGCGTGCGCAGGTTGTCGAGGATCTGGTTGGACCGCTCGAACTCGATGGTGAAGCTGATGGACGCAGCCGCCACATCCGCGATTTCCTTGAGGAAGTGGTAGTCGCTCTCGGGGATGCGGGTGCCGTCTGCGGTGGGCCCGAGCGTGAGGATGCCGATGACCTTGCCGGCGCGCATCAGCGGCACCCACACATCGGCATGCATCACGGACAGGTTCCACTTGCGCCACGCCGTGGGGAAGCGGGGGGTGCCATCCATCTGGCGCACGCTGGTGACGTCGCCCTGCTTGAGCACCTGCCAGAACAGGCCCTCGTCCTCGGGCACACGGAACACGAACAGCTCTTCTTCGACTCCATCCGACGCCATGTAGCGGTCGGGGATGCCGTGGTAGGCGCGCACGCGGAACTGCCGGGTGTCGGGGTCGAGGTCGTCTTCGAGGAGCACGGCCGAATTGACGGCGTCGCAGCGCTCCCGACACACCGCCATGAAGGCGTGGAGGAGGTCCTCGACCTTGAAGATCTGTGAGAAGCCCTTGCCGGACTGGAGCAGGGCGCGGAGCTCGAAGAGCTGGTGTTCGAGGGCAAGCGCACGCTCGCGATAGGCCTCGAGTTCCAGGTAGATCTGGGGGTCTGGTCCGCCAGGCCCCTGGTTTTCACCATTGATATGCATGTAGAAACCTCCCGACGGCCACCGTTCGGACCGGCCGGTGCGACCTTGAGAGTGGGCCTCTGCATCCGGGGCTCAGAAGGAGATCTCGAGGATGCGCCGGGCCTCCACATCGACGAGGAGCAAGCCGTGGTCGGGGAAGAAGGCGGCATACTCCCGCAGCTGCCTGCGGGTGGCGGGTAGGGTGGGAGACGGTGCGCTCTCGCCGGTCTTGACCTCTGCGACGAAGCGCCGGCGCCGCTTCTTGACGATGAGGTCGACGCGGACCGCGATCTCGAGGTGTTCCCCATCGACCCGCATGGTGGACGTGCGGTGCACCTGGCGGTCGACGATGCGAAACCCGGCCCGCTCGAGGAGCCGCTCGGCGGTGCGCTCCCCCCGCTGGGCCCGGCGTCCGCGGCGTGCATTTGCCCGGCCCACCCGCTGGCTGCTCCACCACCAGCCGAAGGCGAGCACCGCGATGAGCGCGAGGAAGAGGGCCACCCAAGGCAGGTGGGGTGGCAGCGAAGCGAGGTCGATGGCGGGCATGCCCCAGCCTCACCCGGTCTGCGTGCGAGTGCCGGACAGAATGTGTCCCGAGCGGTAGGTGGCCGACCCACGCCTCGGAGCCCCCATGCCCCCAGCCATCGGAGTCTGGATTCCCATCGACCCCGACCGTCCGCTCGCCCCTCCCGAAGACCGCCCGATGGGCCGGGCTGCTCTGGCCGCTCGGGATGCTGGCCTCGAGGTTGTCTTCGGCGACCGCTGGGACGCTGGGGCGCTGGTGGGCATGGTGGCCGAACCGGGGGGCTGGCGCTCGGTGCGGCGGCCTGTGGTGGCCGTGCAGGACCGCTTTCCGGGCCAGAGTCGGGCCGCTGTTTGGGACCGGCTGCACGCCACTTCTCCGGTTGTGGTGGGCAATGGCCGTCCGCTCACGCTGCTCTGCCGCGACAAGCTGCGGTGTCAGCGCACCCTCGAGCGGGATGGCCGCCTGCGCCTGCCGCCGGTGGAAGACCAGCCGGTCGACTTTCCCGTCCGCCAGCTGGCATGGGGCGGGGGCTTCGCCAAGCCGCGGTTTGGCGCGCTCGGCGTGGGGGTTCGGCGTGTGGGGCCGACAGACTCGGTCCCGGCCACCCTGCCCGGCGTGGTCGACGGCTCCACCGACCCAACTCTCCTGCAGTGGCCCGTGCCACCCCCCCGCGGTCGAGCGGGCTGCGTGCTTCGTGTCCTCGCCCAGCGCATCCGGCGTCCATCCGGTCGGCTGGGCTGGCACCTGCTCCCACCGGTCCTGCGAGACAGCCCCACCGATGCCGTGGTGAATGCCGCTCGTGGAGCGCGTGTGGGACCCGCCGAAGACAGCCTGTCCAGCGTTGTTCTCGACGATGTTCGCCAGGCCGTCTTGCACACTTGCGCGGCGCTTTCCGGCGCAGACGATGCCCGTGGTGTGGCCCTCGAGCTGGGCGTGGACGTGGCCCTCGACGACCAGCTGCGCCCCTGGGTGCTCGAGGTGAACACCCGTCCCCGCGGACGTCTGGGCGTGCTGGCCCGACGGTGGCCGGAGCGCTTTGGCGTGGCCCACACCGCCGCCATGCTTCGGCCGTGGCGCACGCTGTCGACGTTCAGCTGAGCATCTGCCACGCGAAGAGGCCCACACCCACCAGCACGATGCCCCCCCAGCTGGCCCAGAGCGTGACCCGCCAGGACGCCAGCTTCACGCGCTCCGGGCCGTCTTCGGGCATCCACTCGGGGGTCTCGGACAGCCAGGTGGTGGTGAGCTTCCGCCGGGACGCCATCCCTCCAAGGGTGCTCACTCCCTTTTCGTCGGGGCGCCAGAAGTACCCCAGGGGCCGACCCAGGGCCTCCCATTGGTCGCGGTGGTGCGCGTAGATGCGCTCCATGAGCTCGTCCCAGATCTTGAACGACCGGAACTTCACGGCGACGAGGCCGATCATCAGCAGAGAGAATGGCAGCACGGGATCCATGGTCCCTGCATGCTCTCCGCAGTGCCAACCGGCAACCCCGCATTCCCTGCGCGCCGAGGGGTCGACGCCGCCGCATCGGTGCACACACGGGGCCATCCGAGGAGGTTTCATGACCGTCCAGACCCAATCCCATCTGTACTTTCGCTGCTCTGGCTGCGGTGGCCTCAACCGAGCCCGCGCCGACCGCTCCACCCACCCCGCCCGCTGTGGTCGGTGCAAGTCCCCGATCGACGGCGAGAACACTCCGTTCGACGTCGACGACGAACAGCTCGCACGCCTGGTGGCCCGGTCGCCGGTGCCCGTCCTGGTCGACTTCTGGGCGCCCTGGTGCGGACCCTGCCGCGCGGTCGCTCCCCACCTCGAAGCCCTCGGACGCGAGACCGCGGGCCGACTGCTGGTAGCGAAGGTGAACACCGACCTCCACAAGCGCACCGCGGGCCAGCTGGGGCTTCGGGCGGTGCCCACGCTCGCTCTGTATGCGAACGGCACGCTCGTGAAGGCCGAGCCCGGCGCGCGGATGGGGGCTCAGCTGCGCGCGTTTGTGCAGCCCCACCTTCCGGCCGGCTGAGCCCCTGCGCGCCATCGAGCGACGGGCTACACGGGGAACATGTTCTCGCAGTCGAGTCGCACGTTCGCCGCTTCCCCGGGTTGGCTGTCCTGTGTTGGGGGGCTCGCTGTAGGTCTGCTCACGGCGGGCCACCCGGCCCACGCCGCCACGGCAGCCGAGCTCCAGGCGGCGCTCGCCGAGTACAACCAGCACGCCCACTACAAGATTCCCACCCTCACGGCCTCGCAGCACAAGAAGCTGGCCGCCGGGGAGGTGGTGCGCATCGTCGACGAGGCACCCGATGGCTCGGGGTCACGGCGCGCGGTGGGCCTGATCGCCACGCCGGTGTCGCGCGATGCGATGTGGGTGAGCTGTCAGGACCTCCACTTCGTGCAGAACAGCACCATCCACGAGTACCGGATGGCGTTCACCCCACCCGACAAGTCCCGGTGGTACGGCATCGTCGACCTTCCCCGCCCCTTCTCCGACCGTCACTACGTGGTGGATGTCTGGAACAACCACGCCTTGGCCTCGAAGACCGACGGACGCGCGTGGGAACACCCCTGGAAGCTGGTCCCCGGGGGCGTCTCGTCTGCCAAGGGGCTGGTCGAGGCCGGCAAGGTGCCGAAGACCGACCTCCACATGTACGAAGACGCCGTCGAGACCCCCACCAACCTCGGTGCGTGGATGGCCATCGAGCTGCCCGATGGAAGCTCCATCTTCGGCTACCACGCGGCCACACGCGTGGGTGGCAACATTCCCGAGGGCATGATGCTGCAGTATGTGAAGGCCACCCTCGACACCACGCTGCGGGCCATCGAAAAGCGCGCCCGCGACGTCATCCCCGGCCACTACGGCAACGGACACACCGCGGTTGTGGGGGGGGATGGACAGCGGGTGGAGTCGTTCCCGAGGTAGGTGGGCCTACCCACGCTGCAAGCGCAGCGATGACAGAATCACCGCGATGCGCGGGGCATCGGGCGCGCCCGGAACATGGGCCAGGTAGGTGGTGAGCGCCGACTCGGCTGCCGAGAGTGCGCCGACGCGTGCCAGCAGCAGGCCGCGGTCGCGATGTTGGGGCCAGGCCTCGGGGGTGAGCAGCAGGATGCGCTCGATGGCCCGCAGCGAGCCGTCGGAGTTCTTGCGGCGGGCCCACGACCGCTTGAGGTTCTGGTTGAGCCGCACCAGCACTTGTCGGGGCGGGGCCGGACCGGTGAGGCGCGCCCAGTCTTCCGGACCCGGCTCGGGTGCATGGGGGAAGTTCCGCTTGAGGCTGCGGCGCAGGTCGTGCACGCCGAGCACCCGTCCGCCGTGGAAGGGGTCGAGCCAGAACGACCGCTCAGCGGGCAGTCCCGCGGCTTCGAGGGCCCCCTTCGCCGGCCCCACCAGGAAGTGTCCCGGGAAGCTCACGCCCGCCAGGGGCAGGCCCAGGCGACGGGCCACGCCCAGCATCACGATGGACAGCAGGATGGGCAGGCCCCGACCCCGCTCGAGCACCCGTGGGAGGTCGGAGTTCTGGGGGTCGTCGTAGGTTTCGCTGTCGCCGGTGAGCCGGCCCTCGCCGAAGAGGCCGATGGCCACGCGGGCGACGGCTTCTTGGAGGGGGGCACCGGGACGCAGCCGGATGCTGTGGGCCAAGGCATCGAGGCGGGCACGCGCGGCCGGGATGTCGACGTCGTGGCGCTCGTCGCGGGCGATGAGCAGGGCCGCTTCGTCGAGGGGGAGGGTGTCGTCCGTGCGTGCGAGCAGACGTGACAGGGCCAGGCGGGCGGTGGGGTCGCCCTGGTGGTCGCGGTAGCGGAGGCTTTCGGTGGTCACGACAGAGCCTGGCAGGGGGGAGGAGTCCTTAGCGCTCTCCGGTCTGGAGGGCTGCCTCAGACCTCGGGAGGGGCCATGGTGCCTTGGGCGGTGGACCGTGTGGCGGCCAGCATGCCGCAGGCCGAGGACTCGGAGCGGCCCACCGAGTAGCGCCGCACCACCGGGGCACCGAGGATCTGCAGGGCGTCGAAGAAGGCGTTGCGTTCGTCGTCGTCGGCGGGCTCGAAGCGGGTGGCGTCGGGGTCGTCGTCGACCGCGTTGCCGTTGATGTCGATGAGGTTGATGCGCAGGGGGAGGTCGCCCAGCAGGGCCTGGAGCTTGCGGGCTTCGTCTTCGCCCGTGTTGATGCCCTTCATGAGCACCCACGCCACGGTGATGCGGGTGCCACACGATGCCTGGTATGCGCGCAGAGCATCGGCCAGCTCGTCGAGGGACCACTTTCCGGCGACGGGCAACAGCGACCGGCGACGCTCGGGGTCGGCGGAGGTGAGGGAGACCACCAGCCGGAAAGGCTGGTTCTCGCGGGCGTACTGGTGGATGCGTGGCACCAGGCCCACGGTGGAGATCGAGATGGCCTTCGCGGCGATGCGGCCCCCGCAGGGGTCGCGGAGGATGTGGGCGGCTTGGATGACGTGGTCGTAGTTGTGCAGTGGCTCGCCCTGGCCCATGAACACGGCGCCGGAGACCCGGCCGGGGGCCTCGTCGCGCACGGTGAGCCACGCTGCGACGATTTCCCAGGCTTCGAGGTGCCTGGACAGGCCCAGCCGACCGGTGGCGCAGAACGCGCACTTCATGGCGCAGCCGGCCTGGGAGCTGAGGCAGACCGAGAAGCGTCCGGGTCGGTCGAGGGAGATGCGCACGGCTTCGGTGTGGGCGCCGTCGGGGTGACGGAAGAGGTAGCGGACGCTGTGGTCGATGGAGTCTTCGACGCGCTCGACGACCTCGAGGCGGTCCCAGCAGGTGTTGGCCTCGAGCCAGTCTCGCACCGCACGGGTGGGCGGGCGCTTCATGGTGTCGAGGCTGGTGTGGCCGAAGCTCACGATGTGGGCGAGCACCCGCCGGGCCACCGGGAGGCGCTGGTGCTCGACGGCGGGGAGCAGCGGCGCGAGCTCTTCAGGACGCATGCCGAGCAGGTTGGGGCGGGGTTGGTTCATGGACACGGTTCCGGTGCAGACAGGTGGCCCCAGAGGGCGTCGTGGTCGGCGTGGGAGATGTGGGCCGACACCACGCGGCCGAGGGACTCGGGTGGGGCGTCGAGGATGCGCACGGGCAGGTAGTGTTCGCTGTAGCCCATCGCCACCGCCGGGCCGTCGGCGGTGGGGCGCATCCGCTCGACGAGAACCTGCACCCGTTCGCCGACAGAGGCGTCGAGCAGCCGTGCGCGATGGGCGCGGACCCGGGTGTGGAGGCGGGCGCTGCGGGACTTGGCCACCTTCTTGTCGACGCGGTCGGGGAGGGTGGCGGCGCGCGTGCCCGGCCTCGGGGACCACACGAACACGTGGGCGTCGGAGAACCCCACACGGTCGACCAGCTGGAGGGTCTCGGCGAACTCGGCGTCGGTCTCGCCCGGAAAGCCCACGATGAAGTCGGTGGTGACGAGGAGGTCGGGGCGGGCTGCTCGGAAGTGGTCCACCAGTGCGGCATAGCGGTCGGGCGGGCACCGTCGTCGCATCCGCCGGAGGACGGTGGGGCTTCCGGATTGTGCGGGCAGGTGGATGTGGGGCAGCAGTCGAGGGTGGCGGGCCCAGAGGGAGGGAAACGCGGCGGGGAGGTCCCAGGGCTCGAGGCTGCCCACCCGCAGCCGGGGGACGTCGGTGTCGTCGAGGATGGCCTGCAGCAGGCTGGACAGGTGGACATCGCCGGGCAGGTCGCTGCCGTAGCCGCCCAGGTGCACCCCCGTGACCACCACCTCCTGTCGACCGGCGGCCACCAGGCCCTGCACTTCGGCCACCACGTCGGCGATGGTGCGGCTGCGTTCGTCGCCTCGGGCCAGCGTGACCACACAGAAGCTGCAGCGGTTGCGGCAGCCGTCCTGCACCTTCACAAATGCACGCCGGCGGCGGTCGGTGGGGTGGCGCTCGAAGGAGGGCGTGTCCATGGCGGCGGCGGGCGCGACCCCCGGTGCGATGTGGTCGAGCACGATGGGCACCAGGCGGTCTTTGTCGCCGTTGCCCACCAGGAGGTCGACGCCGGGCAGGCCGCTGGCGGTGTGGGGCTCGAGCGTGGTGAAGCACCCGGTGAGCACGATGCGGGCCGAGGGGCTGCGGCGGTGGAAGCGCCGGGTGAGCTGGCGGCTGGAGCGGGCGGCGTCGGCGGTGACGTTGCAGGTGTTGACCACGATGAGGTCGGCGTTGTCGGGGCTGTGGACGACGTGGTGACCGGCAGCTCGAAACTGTCGGGACCAGGCGGTGAGCTCGGCTTCGTTGAGCCGGCAGCCCAAGGTGTGGAGGTGCACGTGCATGGACCACCTTTCGCCCGCTTGGCGCCGCACAGCAAGGGACAGCCGTGTCTCGGTCCGGTACGATGGCGCGCCACGATTCGAGACCCGCACCTGCAGGCTGTTCATGACCACCCACCCCACCCGGCTCTTCCACAATGCGCGCCTGGGCTTCGGGCTCACCGCGCTGGCGGCGGGCGCTTCCGGTGCGGGCCTCGGTCTGCTCGTGGGCGGCTCTCCGCTGTGGTTTGCGCTGAAGGCCGCGCTGGTGCCCCTCGCCCTGGCCGCGATGGTGTGGAAGAGCCTCCCACGCCACCTGCCGCACGAACGGCTCGGACCCGCCAACACCGTCACCCTCGTCCGCAGCCTGTTTGTGGCCTGGATGGCCGCGCTGGTGGGGTTTGCCGGCGCTCCCGAGTGGTCGGGCCTGGTCTCGGCGTGCGCCTTCGGGGCCATCGTGCTCGACGGTGTGGACGGCCTGGTGGCCCGCCGCAAGAAGGTGGTGAGCGAGTTCGGTGCCGCCCTGGATGGCGAGCTCGACGCCATCTTGGTGCTGATGCTCACCACCGTCATCTGGTGGATCGACCGCGCCGGTGCCTGGATCTTGCTGGCGGGAGCGGCCCGGTTCCTGTTCCTGGCCGGCATGTGGCGCTGGCCGTGGCTGGCGGCTCCCCTTCCGCCGTCCAACCACCGCAAGCTGTGCTTCGGCTTCCTGGTGTGGTCGCTCGTGGTGGTGCCGCTGCCCTGGCTGTCCGACGAAACCGGCCATGTGCTCGCGTTCTTCGCCACGGTGTTGCTGCTGCTTTCGTTCGCGGTCGACGTCGCCTGGCTGCACGCCCGGGCTTCCGGTACGGCCGCCACCCGCGAAGACCTCCCCCCCGAGCATCCGGGCGACCAGGCGTGGGGCCGCATCCTGGCTGCCGCCGAGGGCAGCGCACCGCTCGTGCCCATGTCGCACCCCGCCGACCAACAGCTGCTTGACCGCTTCGGTCCGCTGCTTCCGCTCCACCCCGAGCGCCCCTCGGTGGTGGGCCACCTCGCGCAGAGCCTGGACGGCCACATCGCCTTGGATTGTGGCGCGTCGCAGTGGATCTCCGGGCCGGAAGACATCCTGCACACCCATCGACTGCGGGCCATCGTAGACGCCGTGATGGTGGGTGTTGAGACCGCTGTACGAGACAACCCCCGCCTCACGGTCCGCCAGACCTCCGGGCCCAACCCCCTCCGGGTGGTGCTCGACCCCAAGGGCCGCCTCCCCGACACCCTCGCGCTGTGCACCGATGCGTCCGTGCCCACGCTGGTGCTCACCACCCACCCCCACGTTCCGGAAGGTGGCCGCCTGGGCCATGCGCGGGTGCGGGGGGTGCCCGACACCAACGGCTACATCCAGCCTCGCGACGTCCTTGCCGTCCTGGCCGAAGAGGGGGTGCGCCGGGTGTTGGTGGAAGGAGGCGGGGTCACGGTCACGCGCTTCATCCAGGCCGGCTGCATGGACCGCCTGCACTTGATGGTGTCGCCGGTGCTCTTGGGGGCCGGTCGGTCCGCGCTCCACCTTCCTGCGGTGGGCGACCTGACCCTCGCGCTCCGGCCGCCCACGCGCGTAGAGCAGCTCGGTGCGGATGTACTGTTCGACATCGACTTCTCCGAGACCGTCGCGGACAAGCCTCCGCCTGGAAGCCTCGAAGGTTCTTTGGACGCGGCTCAGGCCGCCCGCTGACCGGGTTCAGTCGTCGCGGCGGATGAGCCGCAGCGCTGGTCGGCCGGCGTCGTCTTGTGGCCAGCGAATGGCGCGCACCTCGTCGTCGGACAGGCGGCTGTGGTCTTCGAACTGAAGGCCCAGGCCCACGCACCGGTGCTCGAGGCTCCACCCACGCCAGCGCACGATGGCACTGAACACCCGCCGGCGACCGCGGATTTCCACAGAACCCCACACCACGTCGTTGGGACGGAAGCGGACGGTGCCGCCTTGTGGTCGGAGGAACATGCCGGTGGTGGAGACGTCGCGCAGCTCGCCTGGTTGGTTTTCCAAGCGTCGATGGTCCCAGCGCGTGGGAAAGCTGACAGGGGCGCGCGTGGCAGTTCGACGTTCGGAGCCGGTCTCCGGCTGCTGCATCTCGAACATGGTGAGTCACCTCGGAGGGGAAGCTGGACCAGAGCCGTCTTCCCCGGGGGCCGCCGCTCCCGTGGTTTGATTGTAGACGACCCAATCCGGCTCGGCGAGTCTGGAAATGTCGTGAACGTCGACATCGATCGCTCGAAGCCGGCCCCATCCCTGCTTCGGAGCCCCTCTTGAGCGCCTATCGCTGGCAGATCGACGGCCAATTCGGACTGAAAAACCTCTCCTGGACGGCATCGGTCCCGCGCCCGCCCGGCCCCGGGGAAGTCGCCCTCCGTGTGCGTGCCGTGTCGCTCAACTACCGCGATCTCCTCATGATTCGCGGCCACTACAACCCCCGCCAGCCCCTCCCCCTCGTGCCCGGATCCGACTGTGTGGGCGAAGTGGTGGCCGTGGGCGACGGTGTGGTGGACTGGGCACCAGGGGTGCGGGCATGTCCTGCGTTCAATCCGGGGTGGGTGCGCGGTCCCATTCCGGCGAGCGCCACCCGCACCACCCTCGGGGGCCCTGTGGAAGGCGTGTTCCAGGAGCATGTGGTGGTGCCAGCCTCTGCGCTCGTGGCCCCTCCCGACCACTTCACCGATGCCGAGTGCGCCACGCTTCCTTGTGCCGGGGTCACCGCCTGGCGGGCTCTGGTCACCGAAGGCGGCATCCAGCCCGGCCACACCATCCTCACCTTGGGCACGGGCGGCGTGAGCCTGTTCGCCGTGCAGATCGGCGCGATGCGGGGGGCGCGGGTGTGCATCACGTCGTCGTCCGAAGCCAAGCTTGCGCGTGCGCTCGACTTCGGCGCAGACCACGGCATCTGCTACTCGACCGACCCCGCTTGGGGAAAGACCGCCGCGCGCTGGGCAGGCTCGGGCGTGGATGTGGTGGTGGAGCTGGGCGGGGCCGGCACTCTGGCCCAGTCGCTGCGGGCGGTCCGTACGGGCGGAACCGTGGCGCTGATCGGCGTGCTGGACGGTGTTCAGACCAACCTCGCCCTCACCTCGGTGCTCATGCGGCACATCCGGGTCCAGGGGGTGTTCGTGGGGGCGGTGGACGACCTCCGCGACCTCGTGGCCTGCTACGCCGCGCACCCCCACATCCGTCCCGTGGTCGACCGCTCCTTCCCGCTGTCGTCGCTGCCCGAGGCCCTCGAACACCTCGCGTCCGGGCGCCACATGGGGAAGGTGGTGCTCACCGCCGAGTCAAGGGTGCGTTAGCCCTGCCCATCTTCCGACGGGGTGCCCCGTGTCCGACTCTCCCCGTCGCCTCCACCCCGGCTGCGGCTTCCTGCTCACCCTCTGCATGATTCCGCTCATGCTGGTCTTCCGAAGCTCCGTGATGGAGAGCTTCCTGGTGCCTACGGGCTCGATGGAGCCCACGCTGCGCATCGGAGACCGCATCCTGGCCTGGAAGTCGGCGTACGGCCTGCGCTACCCCTTCACGCGCATTCCGGTGGGCGACATCGACACCCCCGAGCGCGGCGACATCGTGGTGTTCATCCTGCCGGGCACCCGCGATGCTGGAGACTGGACCGACAAGGTGGACTTTGCGCCCGTGTTCCCGTCGGCGGACTACGTGAAGCGCGTGGTGGCGGTCCCGGGCGACAAAGTGGCTGTGAAGGACGGCCGGGTGGTGGTCAACGGCAAGTCGGTGGGGGGCCGCGACCTGGGACCGTACCGCTACGTCGACCACGAGTGCGACCCGATGCAGACCCGCCGTCGCTCCGAGAAGGTGGGCAGCCGCGACTATGTGGTGCTCCAGGCCAGTGACGAGGGCAAGCGTCGTGCGGACTGGGGGCCGAAGACCGTCCCGAAGAACCGGGTGTTTGTGCTGGGCGACAACCGCGACCGCTCCAAAGACAGTCGTTCCTTCGGCTTTGTGCCCATCCACCTCATCAAGGCGAAGGCGGTCCGCATCGGCGTCTCCATGCCGCTGTGCACCACCGGCGATGCCCTGCCCGAGCTCCGGTGGAAGCGCATCGGCAGCGCCATCGAGTGAACCCCATGCACGTCTGGCTCACCACCTGCACGGCCGACAAGCGACCCGATGACGGAGTGTTGCCTGCCGTGGAGCGCTACCGGGGTCCGCGCATCGACCACGCCCGTGCCACACGGTCGCCGCTGTTCATCTTCAGCGGTGTGTACGGCCTCCTCGCCGCCTCCGACCCCGTGGAATGGTACGACCACGCGCTGCAGCCCCACGAGGTGGACGCCGCCGCCTCCGCGCTGGCCGTCGCCCTTCAGCAGCGCGAGATCACCGCAGTGACCGCTATCCTCGAGGACAGGACCCAACCGGGCTGGGCGCCCTACCACGACGCCCTACGCGCAGGATGTGCGCTCGCCGGGGTGTCGTTCCACGTGGAACGGTTCCCGCCTGTGTCCCACACCGATGAGCGCTGCGAGCCACACCAGTCCCACGGATGATGCGCCCACCGTCGTGCATCCCGACGACTTGTCGCCGCCATCCCCATCGGGTTCCACGGTGGGGTCGCTGGGTGTGCCGGTGTCGGGGGCTTCGATGGGCTCCCCGGTGTCGGTGGGGTCCCCCGTGTCTGGCGCGCCCTCGGCGTCTGTGAGGGTGAGGGTCGACCAGGTCCACCCGCGTGTTCCTGCCGTCACGGTGTGTGTGTCGGCTTCCCAGCCCGGTCGTGACACGGTGGTGGGGGCGGCCTCGGCCACGGCATACAGCTCCACCACATCCCCCGACGCGCCCAGCTCCTCGGCGTGGAGGGTGAGCTCGGCGCCCTCTGCTTCGGCCACCAGCAGGTCGGCTTGGAACACCCGCACCCGGGCGATGCCGTGGGAGTGGTGGGCCGTCAGCGTGAGCGTGCCGTCTTCCGGGGCTGTGTGGTGACTCCAAGAGAGGGTGGGCCGGGTGGCGTACGGCGTGGTGAGGGGGTCGCCCAGCACGAGGTTCTGCCAGTACAGGTACCGCTGGCTGAAGAAGTAGCTCTCGCCCAGGCTGTAGCCGAAGGTGTAGAGTAGGTAGAGGCTGGCGTTGGGGGCCACGTTGTTGAGCGGCTCGGCCACGGTGCCGTGGGCGCCGGTGGCTCCGGCCCGGATGAAGCGCGCCACGCTGGTCTGGGACTCGCTGGCCGGACAGACCTCGCCCGTCTCGTCGCAGAAGAAGTTGGTGGGCACCGCGCCATACGACGTGAGGTTGTCGGTGATGGCGCCCGGCACGTAGGTGTTGTCGGCGATGGCGCCGGTCATGGAGGCTGCGCCGGTGAGGTATCCGGCGATGGTCCAGCCCGACAGTCCACCGTCGAAGGTGTCGATCCAGTCGGCATTCAGGCCGGCTTCGGAGAGTCGGCGGACCACCAGCTCGCACTCGGGGTCGCGTGCGCCACGTGCGCTGTCGGCCCCGTGCATACACAGCAAGGGCGCCGTGGGGAAGGTGCCGTCTGCAGCCACGCCCCGGTCGACGAGGTCCATCGCATCGTCGGCGTCGAAGCCATCGAGGCGGGTGACGATGAACAGGTTGTGGGCCATCAGCCAGGTGCCGCCGTCCCAGCTGCCGTGGCGGTCGAAGGGAAGGGGCAGGTCGTCGCCGTTCAGCAGGCGGCAGGCGGCGGTGTACCAGGCGGCGTAGTCGTTGCTTTCGTCGAAGTCGCAGCCGGTGGTCGAGGCGCGTCCGCCGATGAAGGCCGGGTTGCCCACGCTGGCCGCGAAGTAGCCGCCCAGGTCGGTCTGGGGAGCGCCGGCCAGGGGGCTGCCGTCCGACCGCGCCACGGTGTGGTGGACCTGCAGCAGAGCTTCGAAGCCGACGTCGTAGCCGGCCCCGAGGTCGACCCGGTACGGCAGGCCGCGGGTGGTGACGAGCAGGTGGATGGCGTCGGGGTCGGGCAGTGCCGCCAGGCAGGCGTCGATGGCCGGAACCACCAGCGAGTCGTAGTCGGCGAAGGACAGCTCGGTGGTGGTGGGGTCGAGGCCCGACAGAGCGCAGATGCGTCCGTGTGGCAGCTCTCGCGACACGGCATAGTGCTCGGCAATGGCCTGTGCGTCGTCGTCTTCGGCGTTCGTGACGACGAGCACTTCACGGGGGTCGCCGCCGGCGAGAGCGGTTGACGACAGGGCCAGCCAAGCTGCCGCGAGCACGCTGGCCTACAGGCCGTCGAGGGCGGTGGCCTTGCCGGTGATCTCGGAGATGGCCACGAGGTCGGGGTGGCTCTTGCCCGGATGGACCTCGACCACCTCGACCTTCACGGCGTCCCACGTGCCGGTGTAGCCGACGGTGGAGGGCAGGATGACGTGGTGGGGGCCGGCCGAGTTGGGCAGCTCGACCGTCTGGGTGCGGTTCTTGACGGTGAGCTTGAGGGTCTTGGGACGGGCGTGGGTGGCCGGGCCCGACGTGATGTCGAGGCTCGAGAGCATCACGCCACCGCCGCGGACGGTGAAGTTGGCGTTGTCGGCGGGGGCAATCCAGCTCGTGCGGGCGTTGTCGTCCTGCATGTTGAGCATGGAGCCGTGCTCTTCGGTGGACACGGACTTGAGCTGCGGCACGGCGTCGAACTCGCCCAGGTGCACCACGAGGTCGCTGATGCCGGCCTGGGGGAAGTCCTTGCCGGCGTAGACTTCCTGGATGGTGATCTTCAGCTTGCCGCCGTTCTCGGCGTCTTCGACGATGATGTCGTCGAGGTCGACGAACTGCCAGCCCATCTCATCCTTGAACTCGGCCTCGACAATCTTGGGAGCGGGCACCAGGTTCATGCTGGCGTCGTAGTAGGTGGCCTCGATGGTGACCTTCTTGACCCGGGCGTAGTCCTTGAAGGTGTCTTCGTCGCGGTGCCAGCCCACCTTCATGGCGAGCTTGTCCACGTTGATGCGGGGGATGTCGAGGATGATGTACTCGCCGACGTTCTCACTGTCGCCGGGGAGCAGCCAGGCGGTCTCGTCTTTGCCGTCGAGGGCGGCGTTGCCCGCATAGTAGTTGGCGCCCTTGCGGGTCTCTTTCTGGTGCTTGCTGACCACGGCGCCGGCATGGGCGACACCGGACCCGGCCGCGGCGACCAGAAGACCGGTGGACAGGGCAAGCAGGGGCAAACGAGACATAGAGACCTCCTCGGTGCATCGGAGCGCGGCTCGGCTCCGGACCGTCTGTTGAGCGACGGCCACCCTACCATGGACGAACCGTCGCGCTGGCCTCCCCAACCCCTATGGGCTGCGGGACGTCCCCGATTCGCTCAGGGAACGTCGAGCTCGATGTCGATGGTCATGCTGCCCGAGCCGGTGGTGACCGCGCCTTCCAGTGCGGGGGCGCTTCCGACCGGTTCGCCGGCTTCGTTCACCGTGCCGTCGATGTCGACGTCGGCGTAGGCCCACAGGTACAGCTCGACGTTGGCCGGAACGATGAGCTCGTAGGCGACCTCGGACTGTCCGGCGAGCTCGGCCCAGTCGAAGGACTGGTAGTCGTAGGCGCCCGACTCGAACATCGACGTGCCGAAGCTCGTGTTGGGCCGGTACTTCATGCCCGCGATGTGGACGGTCGTGCCAGCGCCGAGGTCGTCGAAGGTGCCAAGGGCGCTGGAGAGCGTGCCCGACAGGCGGACGAATGGCACGAGCTGGACGCCGTAGTCGCCGGGTTCGCCATCGGGCCCGAACAGTGGGATCTGGATGGTGTGGTCGGTGAGGTCGGCGGTCTCGACGTGGACCGGGTTGCCGTCTTCGTCGGGGGCCGTGACGTAGGCACCGTGGGTGTCGTCGGGGTCGATGAGGTCGTTGTGGTTGTCGTCGATGGCGCCGACGAGCTGTACCGAGCCAGCGTTGTGGCACATGGTGATGGCGTAGTCGGCTGTGGCCGAGTCGTCCGACGTGGAGGTGGTCTCGAACCAGTCGGCGTAGTGGGGACCGGAGCCGTTGGTGCCCAGGATCATGGCAGCGCCGGTGCCGTTGAAGCCGCGGGTGACGTCGACTTCGCCGGTGACGGTGATGGTGCAGCCCTCGCTGGTGCCGTCGCCGCAGCAGCCGCTGCCGCCGCCTCGGTTGAGGAGGTCGAGGTTGACGACCACGCGGATGTTGACGTCTTCGGTGAGGCTGCCGTCTTCGATGCTGACCTGGACCGGCCACACACCGATGGGGTCGTCGGAGTCGATGAAGGCGTTGCGGTCGGCGTCGACGGCCGCGTAGATGTGGACGGGGCCGACCTCGGGCACGCCCACGTCGAGCACGAAGGGATCGGCGCCGAAGGTGGGGGCGTCGATGGTGTCGATGCCCCGGTAGCGCTCCTGGCCCGTGCCGAGGGGGTCTTGGTACGCGCCCACGAACACCTTGCCGAATGGATAGACGCCGTCGTACCGCTCGTCGATGTCGACCTGCGTGTACACACCGTCGACCGTCTCGAAGACCTCGACGGTGACCGTGCCCGTGACCTGACCCTTAATTTTTTCGTCGGTGTCGCCGGTGTCGCCCCCATCATCGCCGCCGCCGTCGTCTCCACCGCCGTCGTCTCCGCCTCCATCATCACCGCCGCCGTCGTCTCCGGACAGGCCTCCGGAGTCTTCTTCCACGCCCTTGTCGTCGCAGGCGGTGGCGAATGAAATGGTGCCCAGGAGGATGAGCAGGCGAGCGGCGGTAGACATGGAAACTCCCGGAGTGTGGACGGGGGCGAGCTGGGTGGTGTGCGCAGACCGTACACGTTCTTCCGGAAACAGGCCGATCTGTCTGGAGGCAAACATGTCGTGTCTGGCAGGTCCGAGGTTAGCTCGCCGGTGACCCCGTTTGGGGGGGATGTTTGAGAATGACCTGTTCAGGGCTGCTTTCGGAGGTTGCGCATCCCGAGGAATGTGCGTGGCGTGTGGGGGGCGTTCCGCTCAGGGAACGTCCATCACCATGTCGTAGACGGCGTCCGAGCTTCCGGTGGCCACGTAGCCGGAGCCGTTTCCTGCGCTGCCCACGGGCTCTCCCACTTCGTTGAGAGTGCCGTCGAGGTCGGTGTCGGCATAGGCCCACACGTAGGTCTCGGCGTTGCCCGGCACCATCAGCTGGTACGAGATCTGGGTCTGTCCGGAGAGCTCGGACCAGTCGAACTCCTGGTAGTCGAACGAGTTGGAGATCACCGACGACACGGCCACGCTTGTGTTGGGCCGGTACTTGAGGGCCGCGACGTACACCTTGGAGCCAGGGTCGAGGTCGTCGAAGGTTCCCGCGCCGTGGATGACGTTCCCCGACAGGCGAACGAAGGGCACCACCTGGATGCTGTTGTCTTCTTCTTCGCCCGTGGTGGGGTTGACGATGGGAATCTGGAGCTCGTAGTCGGTGAGGTCGGAGACACCCACGGAGATGGGGTTGCCGTTGGTGTCGGGTGCAGAGACGTACGCGCCGCTGGTGTCGGCGGGGTCGAACAGGCCGTTGCCGTTGCTGTCGATGGAGCCCAGCAGCTGCACCGAGCCCATGTCGGGGCACACGTCGGTCATCATGTACGCGCCGGTGCCGTCGGATGCGACGTCGAAGATGTCGTAGTGGATGGGCCCCACGCCGTTCATGTCGGCGATCATGGCGAGCCCGCGGCCTTCGTAGGACACACCCACGGTGGCCGGGCCGGAGACCACGAGGTCGCAGCCGCTGCCGCTTCCACCACTGCCACTGCCGCTGCCGCCGCCATCGTCGGGGTCGTACTCGGCCACGATGACAATCTTGATGTCCTCGATGACGGCGCCGTCTTCGATGTCGACGAGGTCGGGCCACACGCCCACGGGCTCGGCCGACTCGATGATGGTGTTGCCGTCTTCGTCGAGCGATGCGTACACGTGGATCTGGCCGTTGCCGTCCATCGTGATGTCGAGCTCGAAGTCGTTGCCGCCGAAGGTGGGGTTGGGGACAGACGTTGCGCCCCGGTAGTTCTCGCGGCCGTCGTCTTCGGGGTCGTCGTAGCCACCGATGAAGATGCCGCCGAAAGGGAACCCGGACAGCTGGGAGGCGTCGACTTCCTCGCGCTCGCCGTCGACGACCTTGTACACCTCGACCTCGACCGTTCCACGCACGGTGGCGCGGATGGTGGTGTCGTCTTCGCCGGTGTCGGTGGTGCCGCCGCCGTCGCCCGAGTCGTCGGTGTCCGTGTCGGTGGTGCCGCCGTCTCCGTCGTCTCCGCCGAGACCACCCGTGTCGACTTCGCCTTCGGAGCCGTCATCCTTGTCGCCACATCCCACGGTGAGGCCGAGGGCCAGCAAAGAAATCAGGATGCGCGTGTTCATGGAGGTCTCCGACGGGTCGCCGACATCACACTACAAGCTGTGACATCCCACGACAAGGAACATCTGAGTCGTGCTTTACGCCGTCGATCAGGGAATTCCCATCGCCATGTCGTGGACCTGATCCGTGTCAGCTGTCTCCACCAGCCCGTCGCCCGAGTTGCTCGCAGACGCCACCGGCTCGCCGGCTTCGTTGACAACACCGTCCAGGTCGGGGTCTGCGTAGGCCCAGAGGTACAGCTCGGTGTGGCCGGGGACGAGCAGTGTGTAGTCCACCGATGCGTTGCCTTGCAGCTCGGACCAGTCGAACACGTGGGTGTCGAATGCGCTCGAGGTGAGGGTTGCCAATGGGACGCTTGTGTTGGGTCGGTACTTGAGTGCCGCCACCACCACTTCCGTGCCGGGGTCGAGGGCGTCGAAGGTACCGCCGTCGTAGGTGAGCGTGCCCGTCAGGCGGACGAAGGGCACCAGCGCGACGCCGTGGTGTTCGGGCTCGCCGTCGTCTCCCATCAGCGGAACCTGGATGGTGTGGTGGAGGAGGTCGGCGGTGGCGACGGTGACCGGGTTGCCGTTTACATCGGGTGCAGAGACGTACGCACCTGTGGTGTCGGTGGGGTCGATGAGCTGGTTGCCGTTGGTGTCGAGTGCACCCACGAGCTGCATCTCACCCAATCCGGGGCACGCATCCATGGCGTAGGTGGCCGCGCCGTCTTCGACCATGAACCAGGTCCAGGTGTGGGGGCCGTGCCCGGAGGGGTCGAGGAGCATGGCCAGGCCGGCGCCTTCGAAGCCGGTGGACACCGTGACGTCGCCCTGGATGTGGAGGTCGCAGGGGGTGCCGTCGGGGAGGGTGTGGCCGCCTTCGGTGGTGTCGGGCGGGAACTCGACCAGCACCCGGATGACCAGGTCGTCGACCACATCGCCGTCGGCGAGCAGGAGGTCTTCGGGCCACACGCCGACCGGTTCGTCGGACGACACGATGGCGTTGGCGTCGTCGTCGAGGGCCGCGTACGCCCGGAGCGTGCTGCCGGCATCGAATGAGACCTCGACCTCGAAGGTGTTGTCCGTGAAGTCGGGGAACAGCAGAGTGTCGGAGCCCACATGCTGTCCGTCGGCGGCATCTTGGGCGGCGATGAACAGCGCACCGTAGGGGAACGAGGTGCCGGCCAGCTCCGACTCGTCGACGGGAACGCGCTGTCCTTCTTCGAGGCGGAAGGGCTCCACGATGACCGTGCCCCGCAGAGTCGCGGTGTGTTGGACGACCACGCCAGTGTCTGCAGAGTCGGTGCCGGTGTCCGAGGTGGTCTCGGCCGAGGCAGATGCGCCGGACGTTCCGTCTCCCGAGTCCGTGGCGTCCTTGTCTCCCACATCGGTGCAGGCACCGAGCGAGAAGAGGAGCAGGACTTTGCAACGAGTGGACAAGAAATCCCCGGGGACAACCCCCAGGGTACCGCCCGTCGTGACCGCAGACAATGCCGTTTTTCACGTTCTGTCGCGATTTAAGGGGGGGGAGCAGACGGCGTTCCGGGTCAGTCCCGGTCGACGATGATGAACTCGACGCGGCGGTTCTGGGCCCGGCCGTCCGGCGTGCCGTTGTCGGTGATGGGGTAGGACTCGCCGAAGCCACGCGACTCGAGGCGACCGGCGGCGATGCCGGCCCCGATGAGGTGCTTGCGGACCGAGTCGGCGCGGGCCTGCGACAGGCGCAGGTTGGTCATTTCGTTGCCCACGTTGTCGGTGTGGCCCTCGATGCGCACCTTCTTGATGCCGGGGTTGGCCTTGAGGACGTCGGCGATTTCGTCGAGGAGGCTGTGGCTGCGGCTCTGGATCGTGGCCCGGCCGGTCTCGAAGTAGATGCGCTCGGTGATCTTGATGGCGCCGCCTTCCACGGACACACGACCTTCTTCGGGGCAGCCGTCTTCGTCGTCGACGCCGTTGAACAGCTCGCGCTTGTTGGGGCAGCGGTCGACCCCATCCAAGATGCCGTCGTTGTCGTTGTCGGGGTCGGGGCAGCCGTCTTCGTCCTGGAAGCCGTCGCGGTCCTCGGGGTCTTGCGGGCAGCGGTCGAGGTCGTCGGCGTAGCCATCGCGGTCGCGGTCGCCGTACTCGGGTTCGTCGGGGCAGCCGTCTTCGTCGCGGTGGCCGTTCATGGTCTCGGGCGACATCGGGCAGCGGTCGGAGATGTCGGGAACACCGTCGTCGTCGTTGTCTTTGTCGGGACAGCCGTCCTTGTCTTCGAAGCCGTCGACGTCTTCGCCGTCGTCGGGGCACTCGTCGAAGCGGTCTTCGATGCCGTCGGCGTCGTTGTCCTTGTCGGGACAGCCGTCTTCGTCCTGGTAGCGGTCGATGTCTTCCGGGATCTCCTTGCAGCGGTCCTGTTCGTCGGAGATGCCGTCGCGGTCGGCGTCGCGGGCTGCGGGGTCGAAGGAGGGAGACACTGTGACGCCAGCGACCACGCGCCAGTCGGGTGCGCCCACGCCTCCGAACAGGCCGGTGCCACCACCGAGCCGCACGTCGACCATGTCGCCGCCGTAGAAGTGGAGGCCGAGCAGAGCCTCGCCGGGCGCCTGGCTGCCCTGGGGACCGCCGATCTCGCCGTGCACTTCGCCCACGAGCTCCACCACTTCGGTGGGATGCACACCCGCGGCAGCGCCATACACGAATGCATTGCCCATGCGGAGGTCGTGCAGGCGGTCGGCCGGGCGCAGAGCATAGGCGCCGTGCACAGCTGCGCGCAGGCGGTGCTTGCGTCGACCCACATCGCCGTCGGCCAGCTCAACCACGGTGCCTGGCGTGAAGCTCACGCCGCCCTGGCCCATGAGGGCGTCGCCTTTGCCGGTGGGCACGCTGACTGGAAGGCGAAAGCCCACACCCACAGGGCCATCGGAGGTGGACAGCGGGACGTAGACGGGCTCGATGCGGAGGTCGCCGAGGCCGGTGGAGTCGAGGCTGGGAGGCGGGGACTGGTCGAGTCCGCTCGGGTCGACCGCGGTCTGGGACAGGTGGACGGGCAGGGCGAGGTTGATCGACATCTTGCCGGTGAAGCCCATGCCCGCGTGCAGCTCGGTGCGGAACCGGCTGTCGACCAGGCCGTCGCCTTTGTCGCTCTCGGTGTCTTCGATGGGGCCGAGGCGTTCACCACCCAACCCGAGCACGACCGGGTCGTTGGAGTAGTTGATCCAGAGCGCGGTGTTGAGCTCGAGGTGGCCCAAGGTGCGCGCGCCCGGAACAGCGAAGTAGCCGCTGTTGTCGATGGCGGGCAGGAACAGCTCGAAGTCGACGGTGCCGTCTTCTTCGGCGGCCAGCGCAGGTGCGGAGAGCGCCCCGGAGAGCGCGAGCAGGGGGATGAGCGCGCGCATCAGACGCGACCTCCATCTTCGCGTCGTCGGGCGACGGCCATGAGGGCCATGCCGAGGGCGACCAGGCCGCCGGTGACCGGAGCCACACCACAGATGCCGCCGCCGCCGAGGGTGGCGGTGGCGGTGCGGAGGTCGCAGCCGTCGTCGATGAGGCCGTTGCAGTCGTTGTCGAGCTGGTCGCCGCACACTTCGGTGGCGCCGGGAGACACGGACGCCGCCTGTGGGTCGTCGGTGGGGTCGGCGTCGCGGCAGTCGCCTTCGAGCTCGGTGAAGCCATCGCCGTCGAGGTCGAGGTAGGGGTCGTCGACGATGCCGTTGCAGTCGTTGTCTTCGCCGTCGGGGATGCCGCCCTGTTCGGGGTCGCCTTCGTCGCCGCCGGGGAACACGAGCGCGTTGCTGTCGTCGCAGTCGCGGGGCAGCGGGTTGCCATCGAAGTCGGTCACGCGCCAGCCGGGGTCGGGGCTGTCGGGGCAGTCTTCAGATGCGAAGCCGTCGCGGTCGAGGTCGCAGGCGTCGTAGCCGTCGCCCGACTGGTCGATGCCGTCGTAGGGAATCTCGGCGGCGCAGGGGTAGCGGTCGGGGTCGGACTCGTCGGCGTCGACCGCGTAGGCGCATGTGCCTTCGAGGTAGCTCGTGTAGAACGACTCATCGGTGAGGTCGAAGTCGATGGGGGTGCCCGCGACGTCGCCACACTCCACGCCGTCGTCGTCGTCGCAGTCCACCACCAGGCCGTTGTCGCAGTCGGTGAAGCCGTCGCCGTCGCTGTCGACGTCATCTACGCAGCCGTTGCAGTCGTCGTCGATGCCGTTGGCGGTTTCGGTCTCGGACGGGCTGCGGGAGGGGTCGGTGTCGTCGCAGTCGCCGTCTTGTTCGGTGGAGCCATCCGAGTCGTCGTCGGAAGCGCCGTCGTCGCGGATGCCGTCGCAGTTGGCGTCGTCGTTGGGGTCGCCGTAGGGATCGCGGTTTCCGTCGAGGGCGTCGGGGTTGACGTAGGCGTCTTGGTCGTTGCAGTCGCCCGCAGCCAGTGTGAAGCCGTCGCCATCGGTGTCGGCGCTGCCCGAGCCGCAGTACTCGTTTTCGGTGCCGGGAGTGGCGTAGATGTCGCCGAAGAACTCGCGGGAGTCGCACCAGTTGTGGGCGAGGTCGTTGGCCCACTCGTTGGTCTCGGCGTTGGGGCCCACCTGCTGGGACTCGTTGGTGGCCGGGACCGACCAGCCCACCGAGCTGCCCCACGTGACGGAGTCGAGGGTGATGCCGCTGTACTCGATGGTGAGGGTGTCGTCGCGGTGGTCCATCACCAGGTCTTCGAAGCGGTACTCGTAGTCGAGCGTGACCCCGCCGTTGGTGCCGGTGTCGTCGTTGACCCCGAACACGGCGTAGGCGCCGTCGTCGAGCTCGAGGGTGCCCACGACGGTGAAGCCGCCCCCGGCGTTGGTGGTGAACGTGACGCCTTCGAGGTCGAGGCGCCGACCGGAGTTGTTGCGCACCTCGAACCACTCGCCCTGGTAGTCGGCGATGGGGGTGGCCGGCTGGGCCATGAACTCGGTGAGGGTGAGATCACCGGCTGCGGAGGGCTCCAGGCCGTCTGCGAGGGCCGGGCCCGCGAGCAGGGCAGCAGGGAAAACGAACAGGGGTCCCATGAGACGGGCTCCTTCGAGAGGCGAAGGAGGCTACCACGCCCGTCCGGGGCGCGCGCGATGGCACCGGGATGACGCGTGTGGGGCGCCTACAGACCGGGTGGGCGGTCTTGGGGCGGTGGGGGGGCGTTGCCGGGCATGCGGCCGTCGTCGGTGAGGGCCAGGGTGATGGTGATGTCGCTGACGTCGCGACTGCCCACCACCACCGGGTTGTCTTCGTACCGGCCCATGGGGTCTCCGGTGCCCGGACCGTCGCCGTCCAGGTCGACGAAGGCTTCGAGGATGAGGGGCCCGAACGAGGCAGGTGCGGTGAACGAGAATTCGCCGGGTGGCAGCTTGAGCTTGCCGAGCATCTCGCGGCCTCCGCCGGCGGTGTCGCTGGGCTTGAAGAGGTCGAGGTCGATGACGGTGCCTGCAGGTGCGCCGGGCCACAGCAGGGTGCCGGCCACCTGCACGGTGTCGCCCTCGAGGCCCACGAATGGCGGCATGCCTCCGGGGCTGGGGGGACCGCCTTCGGGGGGCTGGCCTTCGGGGGGCGGACCATCGGGAGGAGGCTGACCGTCGGGGCCCATGGGACCGGGCTCGCCGTCGCCTCCCGGGGGGGCGTCTTCGTGGGCCGGGCCACCGCTGGGGTCTCCGCCGGGCGCTCCGGGAGGGGCCTCGTGGTGCTCGGGTCCGCCCATCGAGCCGCGGGCGCCGGGAACGAGGGTGAAGTCGGTGCCCGGGATGGGCTCGGACCCCACCTCGAGGCGCACCTGGGCGAAGGGGTCGTCGCCGCCGGGACCGTCGGTGTCGGGGTCCTGGAAGGCCTGCAGCTCGAGCACGCCCAGGTTGATGGGGACGGACAGCTCGTACTCCCCCGGGCCTTCGAGCTGCACCTTGCCGTGGCCCTTCACGCCGCCTTCGGCAGTGGGGTCGGGCGTGCGGATGTCGATCTCCACGGGGCCGGCCTGCGGGCTGTCGACCGTGCCCGTGACCAGCACCAGCTCGCCGTCGTAGCCGGCGAAGGGAATCGACGCGCCACCGCCCACACCGGGCGCCCCCTGCTGCTCTTCCACCGCGGCGTAGAAGCGGGGGTCGAGGGGCACTGGCTCACCGGTCACCTTCTCCAGCCAGCAGCCCGACAGGAGCAGGGACAGCAGCCCGACCGATGGCAGCGTGGTTCTCACGCGGAGCGTTCCTTCAGAGCCTGTCGGTACCAGGCGACGGTGTGGCGCAGGCCGGTGTCGAGGGGGGTGGGGGCGGTCCAGCCGAGCTGGGTGCGGGCCCGGGTGACGTCGAGGCACTTTCGGGGCTGGCCGTCGGGCTTGTCGGCGTCGAAGGCGATGCCGCCCGGGTGTTCGCAAGCCCGCACGATGGACTGGGCGAGCTCGGCGATGGGCACCTCGATGCCGGTGCCGATGTTGACGGGCTCGGGCGACCGCCAGGCGAGCATGGCCAGGACTCCCTCGGCCGCATCGGGCGCGTACAGGAATTCACGGGTGGCCCGACCGGAGCCCCACACGGTGAGGGGTTGGTGGGCGGGCAGGGCCAGGCAGCGCTGCATGAGGGCGGCGACCACGTGGGCGCGCTCGGGCTCGAGGTGGTCGAGCGGACCGTAGAGGTTGGCGAGGATGGGGAACACGGCGAGGAAGCCGTGGGGGCGCTCCTGGTGCCACGCGCGGCCGAGGTCCATCATGATGCGCTTGGAGAGGGCGTAGGGACCGTTGGTGGGCTCGGGATAGCCATTCCAGAGGTGGGCCTCGACGAAGGGAACGGGGCAGATGCGGGGGTAGGCGCAGGCGCTCGAGGCACCGATGAACGCCGTGCAGCCGGGTGACTTCGCGGCGGCGTCGAGCAGGTGGACGTTCATCAGGACGTTGTCGCGGCCCGATGCGACGGGGTGGTGCCGCATCCAGCCGATGCCCCCGCCCTGGACGGCGCAGTGGACCACCACGTCGGGGCGCACCCGGGCCATCAGAGCCTCGGTGGCGGCGCGGTCGGTGAGGTCGGCTTCGGCCCGGCCCACGGAAATCGGGGTGGCGCCCTCTTGGAGAAGGCGCGCGACCACGTGCTTGCCGAGGAAGCCCCGGCCGCCGGTGACGAGCACTCGGGCCCCCGCCCACATGGACCGGAGGGATGGAAGGCGGCGGACGACGGCGCCAGACATGCACAACCTCTTCTGTTCAGCTCGCGAATCATACGGGATGGGGAGAAACTCTCCGTGGGGTGCGGGCTTGAACGGACGGTGTCACCATCCGAGGACTACGCCACGGCACCCGAACCCTGCGGAGGTCGCCATGCAGATCGTCGGCGGCAGCGTCAACCTGCGCGCATTCCACCAGCTCACCGAGACCCACACCCGCCGCGAGCGCATCGAGGCGTGGGTGGGCGAGCGACCCACCGAAGACCGGGGCGTGACCATCTCGCTGTCCGAGCTGGCCAAGGATGCCATCGAAGCGGCGCGAGAAGCGATGGAAGCGGCGGACGAAGCGTTGGCCGAGGCCGAAGCTCTGGCTGGCGAAGACGAAGAGGGCCTGCCCACCGACGACATGCGCATGCTGGTGCTCGTGATGCTGGTGGAGGCGGTCACGGGTCGCAAGCTCGAGCTGTTCGACCCGAAGGACATGGAGCTCACCAAGGAGCAGCAGGCGGCGATGGACGAGCTGGGCGAGTTCCGGCAGACGCTCAACCAGGGCTGGGGGGTGTCGGTGGAGGTGGAAGAGACCCACACCCGGCACGAGAAGGCGAAGTTCCGCGCACGGGCCCGCCTGCAGACCGAAGATGGCCGCGAGCTCGACATCGACCTGAAGGTGGTGCAAGAGCGCCTGGAACAGTCCAAAGAGCGCTGGGGCTGGTCGATCGGTGAAGCGCCCAAGGACCCACTCGTGCTCGACTTCGGTGCGCCCGACATCCGTGTGTCGGATGGCTCGCACCAGGTCGACCTCGACGGCGACGGCACCCTCGACGACCTCCCCCACTTTGGCGGCGCCTCGATGTACCTGGTGGACGACCGCGACGGGAATGGCCAGGTGACGGATGCTTCCGAGCTCTTTGGGCCTTCGTCGGGGGATGGTTTTTCGGAGCTGCGCTCGCTCGATGGCGACGGCAATGGGTTCATCGACTCGGGCGACGTGGCGTTCAGCCGCCTGCGGTTGTGGAAGCCGGGGCCCGGTGGTGGCACGTTGGTGGGGCTGGTCGACAAGGGCGTGGGCGCGCTCTACACGGGCGATGTCTCGGTGCCCTTCCGTCTGCTCGATGGGAACGACGAGCTGGCAGCCCAGCAGCAGGCGATGTCGTTCTGGGTGGGCGAGGATGGCTCGGCGGGCACGACGCGTCGGGTGGATGTGGTGGGCTGACGGGCCCCCTCCGCCTCGCTGGGCTCGGCACCTCCCCCTGAAGGGGGAGGACTGTGAGAACGACGACACCTCCCGAGATGGACGAAGTCAGGACACGCCAGCGAGGCGGGAGGGGGTGAGGCACCCAACCGGACGACTTCAGGTCCATGGGCCCCCTCCGCCTGCTCCGCAGGCACCTCCCCCTGAAGGGGGAGGACTGTGAGAACGACGATGTCCTCCCCCGGCACGAGTCTGCGACCCGCACAAGAGCCCAAAGGGCCCACGAGCTCGGTCAGCCTCGACCAAGTCGTTCGGAGCGTGAGCGTCAGCGAACAAAGCGACGAATCTAGCACCAACCCATCGACTCGTCGTCCCCCGAGTCCATCGATACCCAGACCCGACAGCTGGCCCGGGATCCGGCACCAACCGTCGAACCCTGCGTACCATCGCCCGTCGGCACCGGGCCCGCACAGGGGGTCCAGGGGGACGTACGGAGTAGTCCCCCGGCCGGAGGGGCCCGGGGAGGACGGAGTTCTCCCCGGAAAACAGGGGGTGTCTGGGGGAGCAAGGCGCCGGG
>Ga0213833_1000196_pt1 | contig 90705 bp, 63 predicted proteins | sample SWATP21_FD_160575 | JGI IMG/M metagenome (GOLD analysis project Ga0213833, IMG submission 160575) | Coastal seawater microbial communities from Marineland, Florida, United States - SWA TP2 #1 | ecosystem: Environmental > Aquatic > Marine > Coastal | place: USA: Florida | collected 2016-08-14
CCTGAGCCAGGATCAAACTCTCCGTTGTAATAAACTTAATTGTCTATCACTCTTAAATATCTTGGGGGATATTTGCTTAAATTTTTATGCTTTTCAACTATTCAAAGAACTTTAATATTCTTTCTCTTATTACATCTCAACTCGTTTCCGTGTCTCGTGCTCTAAGAGCTTATTTCTTTTTCTCTTTGCCCCTCGAAAGGGGCGGCAAAGGTAATTCTAGTTTTTATTCTGACAAGCTTTTTCTAAAAAAAATATTTATTTTTTTCTCCTCGCTCACCCTCTTCAAAACTCCTCAAACCTTTTCAAAAACTATCCCCGCGAACGGGGCGGCAAAGGTAACTCTATTTTCTTTCTAAACAAGAAAAATCAAAAAAAATATTTTTCTTTTTTTCTTATCTCCTTCCCCTCTATTCCGAACCCTTACCTCAACTTTTTCTTTACCCCCGAAAGGGGCGGCAAAGGTATGTCGTTTATCCTTTCATTCAACTATCTTTCTCAACTATTTTTTAATTATTTTTTGATCAAACGCATAACTCCCTATTTACCCACCATATACACACCAAAAAAATCTATGCACAACACCTCTTTTTTATACCCGCTAAAACCCACCTGTCACAATCATACCTACACACCTTTATTATATAGAGGGAATGACTCCTCTCTTTTTAACAACTCATACTTACTAAGTAGGTAAGTCAAAAAGTGCAGAAAGTCCTATTTTATATAAATTTGACTCCATACAATTCCTATTATAAGCAATTACACAAGGAATTGACCGTTTAGTAAACATCCACCTCTTACGTTGTATATAGCTTTGCAGATAATTATTCCCATATGGAATTAAACAAGCTAATCATATTATTAGCATTTATCGCATGCCATTCCTCTACGTTTTCTCAGTCCCAGATGGGCGTTGTTCATGACAACATTAACGTTACAGAAGGCATTCGACTAAATCCAGCACGTGCTGTTGATCCCAGACCATGGCTCGACATGCACCTGGGAGGACTATATATGTTTGGCACAAGTAATGGTGCTTATTTGGCGGCAGAGGATTTTTCTCCGTTAACAGGGAAATTCCCCAGTCAACTCAGTCAAAATTTTAATATCGATCAAGTTGATGGTCAAATCGAAGGAATTTTACTTGGACCTGCATTTAATATTAGTTTAGGTAAATTTTCATTAGGACTTAGTTCGGCATTTAGAAACTATGCCATTGGTAGAAATATTCCTTTAGAATTTGCCAGAGGATTAATATACGGCTTACAAATTCCTGAATATTATGGCACCCAATTAAATGGCGGAAACTACAGAACAAAGGCCTTAAGTTTTATTGAAGTAGGTTTAAATGGAGGAATGATTGCGCATCAAAAGGGGAAAATACTCGTAAACGTTGGCGCAAATTTCAAATATATGCTCGGAATTGGCGGAATTGATTTTCTTGTAGATGACTTTAGTTATGAGATGATCGACTCCACGAATGCTTTTGTATATAATTATACTGGGAAATATGCCGGTGCAGACATTGGATTTCATCCAGGAGTTGGATATGGAGCTGATTTAGGGGTAACATTAGAGAAGAAAGTTGCTCCTTCCAGACATTACACCCCCCATTCTCCACAGAGTAACTGCAAGTATGTAGACTATATATATAGACTAGGTTTTTCTATACTAGATATTGGCGCCATTAGATTTAAAAGCTCATATTACCGAGAGGCTTCTGAAGCCAATGGAGAATGGGCTAATTATGCAGCTACACGAGGCACCAATGTAGGCGATATTATCAACACAATGGATCAAGCATTTCGATCTGGGATTACTAATTCTAAAAATAGCTATTCAGCAATGTTACCACTAGCTCTTTCCTTTCAATTTGATTATAACTTCGGAGATGGGCTTTTTATTAACTCCACTTTGATTTATGGAGCTCCTCTAAAAAGAGCTTTTGGTGGAGAACGTTTAAGCATGTTGGCTATTACTCCTAGATATGAAGGTAAACGCTTTGGTATTTCTCTACCATTAAGCATGAATACAATCATGAAACCAGCTGCAGGGTTAGCCATACGATTCTGGTATCTTACAGTAGGAACAGACAATATATCTTCTTACCTCATCAACACTGATGTATACCGTTTAGACCTATACGCTCACGTGAAAGTGCCAATATTCGTTAATAAACCTTGTAAAAAAAGAGGCTTAGGCGAATATGACTGGCACTTCAGCGATTGCAGCGCACCGGGCGCAAGAAATCCAAGAAAGAAAAGCAAACGATATTAAATCGTTACTTTTCCATTTACAATATCTTTTAACAAGACACTTGGACGATATCTATCATCCCCATATCTTTCAAACGATTCATTAAGCCCTCTCAATATGGTATCAAACCCTATTTCAGCACCCCAGGCAATAAGTCCTTTAGGATAGTTTACACCTTTGGTCATCGCTATATCGATATCTTCTTTCGAAGCAATTTGGAGAAATAATGCATCTATTGCCTCATTCACTAACATATATAAAATACGATTCAGAATCACGTTTCCTAACTTTTCATCTTTGTTAGGTTGTGCATTGATACTTTCCTCATTGTAATTATAAAACCCCTGACCTGATTTACGTCCTAATCTATTGGCTTCAACCAAACGCTTCTGCGTTAAAGCTGGCTTATATCTAGGGTCAAAATACATTTCTGTCCACACCGTTTCAGTAACTACATAATTCACATCATGCCCGATCAAATCCATCAATTCAAATGGCCCCATTCTGAAACCACCTAACTCTTTTATTGCCCAATCAATTGTAGCTTCATCAGCGAATCCCTCTTCTAACATTTTAATTGCTTCACTATAAAAGGGTCTGGCTACTCTGTTAACAATAAATCCAGGAGTATCTTTAGCAATTACAGTTATCTTCTTCCACGAATCAATTAAATCCCTCACATTCTCAACAATAGACGAATCTGTTACCAAAGAAGGAACAATTTCTACCAATGGCATCAACGGAGCCGGATTAAAGAAATGGATCCCTAATAATCTCTCTGGTTGTTTCAATTTACCTCCAATTGACGCAATTGACAAAGACGATGTATTTGAAGCTAAAACAGCATCTTCTTTCATGATGTTTTCCAGATGTGAAAATAATTCTTGCTTCACCTGGAGTTTCTCCACCACCGCTTCTATGACCAAATCACAACATTCAAAATGACTCAATCCATCCACGTATTTTATACGTCCCTGAATGGCCTCACTTTCTTCTATCGTAACTCTTCCTTTCTCCACCAATCTGGACATAATTTTTGCCAATTTGCTTTTTGAATTCTGTAATGATTTCTCATTCAAATCAAACAAACAAACTTCATGACCAGCTGTAGCTGCAACCTGAGCAATTCCAGAGCCCATTGCTCCTGCTCCAATTATCCCTATGTTACTTTGACTATTTAACATCTTCTATTTTATTTCCCTTTAAATTCTGGTTTTCTTTTCTCCAAAAAGGCATTTACACCTTCCTGATAATCATAACTATTTCCCGCAACGGTTTGCAAAGTATCTTCTAAATCCAATTGTTCTTCCAGATTGTTTACGAAAGATGAATTTAAAGCTTGTTTTGTCAATGCTAATCCAAGTGTTGGCATCTTAGCTAATTTTCTTGCCATTCCGAATGCTTCGTTTTCTAGTTCATTATCTTCAATAGCTTTATAAATCATACCCATCTTCTCCGCATCATCAGCCATTACTTTATCACCTAACATCATCAACGCTGAAGCTTTCTGCATCCCTATTATTCTTGGCAAATAATAGGTACCTCCACTATCAGGTATTAACCCAATTTTACTGAATGCCTGTATAAATGCTGATGATTTAGCTGCCAAAGTAATATCACATGCCAAAGCTATATTGGCTCCTGCACCTGCTGCCACACCATTCACTGCAGCCACAACTGGCTTCTTCAATTCTCTGATTCTTAAAATAATTGGATTATAATGCTCGCTAACAATTTTTGACAATTCCGGCCCATCCGGATCAATGGCTTCTGCTAAATCCTGTCCAGCACAAAAAGCTTTTCCATTTCCCGTTACCAAAACCGCACGAATCAAATCATTATCAGCGCAATAGTCCATATACTTTTGAAATGCCAACGCCATTTCTCTCACAAATGAATTATACTTATCGGGTCTATTTAACCTAATAATACCGACACCTTCTTTTTCTTCAAATTGGATATATTCACTCATAAATTTAGTTTTGACGAAAATAATTATTCCTTACAGGTGGATCATACAATTTTATTCAAATTTTATGGTTTCTTCTTGAGGCATTTTTATGAGTTTTAAACTTCAAATATTATCTGAATGAAATCTATTTCTTTATATTTTTTGTTGTTCTTAATGAGTCTTTCGACTTACGCTCAATTTGAAACAGCCAATGACAGCAGTAATAATCAAAAACCTTACTTTCAAGGGCCAGAAGTCAAAAAACAAAAAACTCCAATAAAAGACCGGCTACTTGTTGGAGGTGGCTTTGATCTTAGATTTGGAGATATCACAGTAATTGGACTCACACCATTAGTTGGATATAAAGTAACTGATCAATTGGTTACCGGGGGTATCTTTACTTATAGATACTTTAAGGATAATAGACCTGGATTCAATTACTCTACTACAACATACGGGTTTTCTCCATTTGCCAGATATACCATTTTCAGAGGTTTATTCGCACATGTAGAATATGAAATGCTTTATGGTGAATTTAGATATAACGATGACCCAAGATGGGTCAATAGTTTTTTTGTAGGAGGTGGATATGGAGTACCTTTAGGAGATAATGGGTTTGCAGGATTGTACTTATTATGGAATTTAACCGAAGATCCTAATTACAGAATTTACCAAAACCCAGTAGTCAGAATGAGTTTTGGGGTTGGTTTTTAATCTGCTTTTTACACTTTTGCATCTATGAGAAAAACTGCTTTAATCACCGGAGCGACTTCGGGTATTGGGAAGGCTTGCGCCACTATTCTAGCCAGAAACAACTATGACTTAATTATTACAGGTAGACGTATTGATCGTTTACAAGAGTTAAAACTTCAACTTGAAAGAGAACACCAAACTCACATTAAATCACTTTGCTTTGATGTAAGAAAGCGAGAAGAAACAATCACCTCACTTAACAGCTTAAATAACAGCGAAAAGAAAATCAACCTTCTTATTAATAATGCCGGATTAGCTGTGGGAGTTAATCCAATTGATCAGGGCGACTTTGAAGACTGGGATAGAATGATTGATACTAATGTTACCGGTCTCTTAAACGTAAGCAAAACAGTAATTCCCTGGCTCAAAAAGTCTGAAAACGCACATATCATTAACATAGGTTCTATTGCAGGCAAGGAAGTTTACCCTAATGGGAATATTTATTGCGCTTCTAAACATGCAGTGGATGCGATTTCTAAAGCCATGCGACTCGATTTAGTAAAACATGGGATTAAAGTTACCAATATTGCACCGGGTCTGGTAGAAACCGAATTTTCCAACGTTCGTTTTTACGGAGATCAAGATAAAGCCGATCAAGTATATATAGGAATGGATCCATTAACTCCAGAAGACGTAGCGGACACTATTTGGTTTTGCGCCTCTCGCCCTGCCCATGTCAATATTGCGGATGTATTGATACTACCTGCTGCTCAAGCGAATTCGGTTACTGTTATTAGAAAATAAAAAAGGGTGCTTCCGCACCCTTTTCTTCTTCGTTTTATTCTTTATTATTTCTCAGTATCTGCATACAAATCAGTATATCCCATATTATAGAACATAAATGCCCAATGGTCTGCTTGTTCTTCGATTATTTTAGACATTGGCTTACCTGCTCCGTGTCCCGCATTCGTTTCGATTCTAATCAATACCGGATTTTCTCCTTTATGCGCTTCTTGTAATCTAGCTGCAAATTTGAACGAGTGTGCCGGCACTACACGGTCATCATGATCTGCTGTTGAAACCATAGTACATGGATAAGAAACTCCATCCATGATATTATGTAATGGTGAATACCCATATAAATACTCAAACATCTCTTTGCTATCTGAACTTGCTCCATATTCCGGAGTCCAACCCCATCCAATGGTAAACTGGTGATATTTTAACATATCCATCACACCTACTCCCGGGTAAGCTACTCTAGCTAAATCCGGACGTTGATCCATCACTGCCCCAATTAAAAGTCCTCCGTTTGATCTTCCCTCAATAGCCAATTTTTCAGATGATGTATAATTTTCTTGAATTAAATACTCCGCAGCTCCGATGAAATCATCAAAAACATTTTGTTTTTTCATCTTCATTCCTGCCTGGTGCCATTCTTCTCCAAATTCGCCACCACCTCTTAAATTGGCCATGACATATACTCCTCCATTTTCTAATAAGATAATTCTCGATGTACTAAATGATGGTGTTAATGAAATGTTGAAACCTCCATATGCATATAGCAATGTTGGATTGTTTCCATCTTTCTTCAAGTCTTTCTTATGTACGATAAATACCGGAACTTTAGTTCCGTCTTTACTGGTAAACCATTCTTGCTTTTCTACATACTGACTTGGGTCAAAATCAATCGCAGGTTTATAATACTCTGCAGACTCACCTGTAGCCACATCATACTCAAAAATGGTTGGCGGATATAAGAACGAGGTAAATGAATAGAATAATTTCATTTCATCTTTCTTTCCTCCCATATTACTTGCAGAACCAGTTCCTGGAAGTTTAATTTCTTTTTTACCTGACCCATCATACTCCATTACAAATATTTTTGTAGTCGCATTGATCATATACTGCGCAAACATCTTTCCACCTCCAGTTGCAACTGAAGACAAATAGTTTTCTGATTCCGGAATTACTACTTCCCAATTAGACTTATCCGTATTCGCAGGATCTATGGCTACCACTTGATTTAATGGCGCATCCATATCTGTTCTTACTAAGAACTTACCATTTACATGCTCAATCACATCACTTTTAGAAGTAAATCCAGTAATTAATGGTTTAAACTCTCCAGACACATCAGAAGCCGGTTTGAAGTGAATATCCACATTGTCCGTTCCCTGATATACATACAGCACCAAATACTTTTCATCCTCAGTTACAGATACACCATGGTATAAGTTTGGATCTTTAGTATCTCTATATACCAATCTATCTTCAGATTGTTCTGTTCCGATTTTGTGATAATATACGGTATGATATTTATTCTCTGCAGATAATTCGTCTCCTTCAGTTGGTGCTTCAAAGCCACTGTAAAAGAATCCATCGTTTAACCAACTTGAACCAGAAAACTTCACCCACTTTATCACATCCTTAATATCCTCATTCTTTTCAATATCTCTCACACGAATTTCGCCCCAATCAGATCCTGCTTCAGAATATCGATAAGCGATTAATTTATTGTCTTTTGAGGCACCCAATAATCCAACGGTAACCGTTCCTTCTTCACTCATTTTATTAGGATCCATGAAAACGTTCCATTCTCCTGATTCCCCTTTTCTAAAGTAAATCACACTCTGATCTTGTAATCCATCATTCTTATTCATGAAGTAGTAATCCCCAACTTTACGCGGTGCGGATACTTTTTCATAATTGATCAACTTGGTATAACGATCTTTGATTTTTTCTCTGAATGGAATCTGACTTAAATAACCTTCGGTTACTTTGTTTTCCTCAATGACCCATTGTTTGGTTTCTTCAGAATTATCATCCTCAAGCCACGCAAACGGATCGTTAATATCGGTTCCAAAATAATTTGTTATTGAATCCTTTTTAGCGGTTTTGGGATAGGTCACTTTGATTTGCTCCCACTTTGAAGGCTCTTCCATTTTTTTATTGGCTACTTCGGAATTACTGCAACTGGTTCCAATCACACTTAATCCAATAATGCCTAGCATTAATTTATTCATTTTTTAGTCATCTATTAGTTGGAAGCCCAAATGTAATTAATTGGTTATGACTTTCGAATAATTCTGTATAAACGGTAAATCCGAACGATTTTGCTTGCTAATTATTCCTGATTAAAGTTGTTGTCTCTAACATTTTATAATCTTCTTAAATCTCCTACTTTTACCCATTCTATTATTTTAAAGATGAAACTAAAAAATTATATACTCGGTCGATGGATCGAAGGACAAGGTGAAGGGCAGGATTTATTCAATGCCGTAACCGGAGATGTTATTGCATCTGCATCTACTGAAGGAATTTCATTTGAAGAAATATTGGCTTACGGACGAAACGTAGGAAACAAAAATCTTCGAAAAATGACCTTCCATGAAAGGGGTCGAATGATCAAAGAATTGGCTCTATATCTTCATTCTAAAAAAGATCTTTTTTATGAATTGAGTTGGGCTACCGGAGCCACAAAAATTGATTCATGGATAGATATTGAAGGTGGTATTGGGAACCTTTTTGCGTACTCGAGTCTGAGAAGACAATTTCCTGACACGCCTTATTGTGTAGATGGAGATAGTATTCCGATGTCAAAAGGTGGTACTTTTTCTGCAACTCACATTATGACGCCAAAAACAGGAGTTGCGGTTCATATCAATGCGTACAACTTCCCTATTTGGGGAATGTTGGAAAAAATTGCGGTGAATTTATTGGCTGGTGTTCCAGCAGTTGTGAAACCTGCAACGGTAACCAGTTATCTGACCGAGTTAATGGTTCAGGAAATTCATAAATCCGGAATTCTTCCGGAAGGTGCTTTACAACTTATTGTAGGTTCTGCCAGAGGAATTGTGGAACATGTAGGTATGCAGGATGTAGTCACTTTTACAGGATCTGCTTTTACCGGACGTCAACTTAAATCTCATCCAAACATTATTAACAATTCGGTTCCATTCAACTTGGAGGCAGATTCTCTTAATGCATCGGTATTGGGATCGGATGCGGTTCCTGGAACTCCGGAATTTGATATCTTTATCAAAGAGGTAAGTAAAGAAATGACTGTCAAAGCGGGACAAAAGTGTACGGCTATTAGACGTATTCTGGTACCATCTGAATTGGTAGGAGATGTTCAAAATGCCCTAAGCGCTCGATTAGCTAAAACGACTATTGGAGATCCAAGAGTTGAGGGTGTTCGCATGGGATCTTTAGCTGGCCTGGATCAAAGGGAAGAAGTCATTGAAAAAGTAAATCAATTGGCCACTTCTCAGGAAATTGTTTACGGTAGTCTAGATGAATTAGAAGTAACAGGTGCGAATAAAGAAACCGGAGCCTTTATTTCTCCAATCTTAATGTATAATGACAATCCATTTGAAAAAACGGATGTACATAGTACTGAGGCATTCGGCCCAGTGTCAACCATTATGCCATACAATTCCATCGAAGAAGCTGTAGAAATCACACAAATGGGCTTAGGAAGTTTGGTTACATCCATTACAACTGCAAACGATAAAATCGCACAAGAATTTGTTTTAGGTGCCGCACCATACAATGGTCGTATCATGGTGTTGAATAAAGACATGGCCAAGGAAAGTACCGGTCATGGTTCTCCAATGCCTATGTTAACACATGGTGGTCCCGGACGTGCCGGTGGTGGTGAAGAAATGGGTGGAAAACGTGGTGTTTACCATTACATGCAGCGTACCGCAATTCAAGGAAGCCCTACAACACTTGGAGCCATTACACAGGTGTATCAACCTGGTGGCAAGTATTTAGAAACTCCTGTTCATGTTTTCCGTAAGCATTTCGAAGAACTTGAAATCGGAGAAACTGTTCACACCCATAAAAGAACCATTACCGAGGGTGATATTGTAAACTTTGCGAATGTAAGTTGGGATCATTTCTATGCGCATACCGATGTAACCTCATTGGATGGCACCATATTCGAACAACGTGTTGCGCACGGATACTTTATTCTTTCAGCGGCTGCAGGATTATTTGTAGATCCAGGAAAAGGGCCAGTTCTTTTAAACTATGGTTTAGAAGAATGTCGCTTCACCAAGCCTGTATATGCTGGAGCAACCATTGGGGTTAGATTAACGGTAAAAGAAAAGGTTCTTCAAGAAAAAAGAGATGATGACGAATTTAGAAAAGGAATCGTTAAATTTCTTGTAGATGTATATGATGAGACTGGAGAAACAGTAGCATTAGCAACGATTCTTACCATGGTAAAAACATTAGATCAAGATTAAATTATTAGAATATTACAACATTATATATGCAAGCAAAAAACGAAAATGACGGACATGTAGAATTTCATTTGGATAATGGAATTGCGACCATTGAATTCTATCACCCTATGAGTAACTCATTACCAGGATATTTACTGGATGAATTAGCTTCAACCATTAGCAACACAGGACAGAATAGTATGGTCAACGTTATTATTTTAAAATCAAGAGGGGACCGTGCTTTTTGTGGAGGCGCTTCTTTCGAAGAACTTACTGCCATTGAAGATTTTGATTCAGGGAAAAAATTCTTTTCAGGGTTTGCAAAGGTCATTAATGCCATGCGTTCTTGTGGTAAGATTATCATTGGGCGAATTCAAGGGAAAGCCGTTGGCGGTGGAGTTGGTCTAGCTTCATCAGTAGATTACTGTTTCGGTACGCAATACTCTTCTGTAAGACTAAGCGAACTTGCCATTGGTATAGGCCCATTCGTTGTGGGGCCGGCTGTGGCGAGAAAAATTGGTGATTCTGCTATGGCACAAATGTCAATAACACCTGCTGTTTGGCAAAGTGCTCGATGGGCAGAATCTAAAGGCTTGTTTGATGAAGTTTACGACACCACCGAAGAAATGGATGAAGCGATTTTGAAGTTTGCTCAGACGCTAAACAGTTATAATCCTGAAGCTCTTTCGGAACTCAAAAAAATATTTTGGGAAGGTACCGATCATTGGGAAACATTGTTATATGAACGTGCAGAAATTAGTGGGCGTTTAGTACTTTCTGATTTTACTAAAAACGCGATTGCACAGTTCAAATCAAAATAATTCTTAAACTTGCCACGGAATTACTATGTTCAACACATTAATAATTGAATTTAATTCTCCTTCATTATGAAAAAAGAAGAGATCAACACCGCACTGAAAGGACTTATCGATCAGGAAATGTCAAAAGATGTCATTTTACAAGGTAAGCCATTATTAGAAGCATATCAAACAGCAGTTGCTAACCAGGTTCATGAGCAGAAAGAAAAATATGATGCTGAGGAACACGAAGAAGGTGACGAGTTTAAACTAGAAAGGGATGAACAGGACGCGCTTTTTGATTCTTTATGGGCAGAGTATTCTAAACTCAAAAAAGAGTTCAAAGAAAAATTAGCTCAAGCGGAAAAAGACAATCTTGATATTAAGGAAGGACTATTAAATAAGATTGAAGCGTTAAAGAGCGAGGAGCACATCAAGCAGGCTCATGAAGCTTTTAAGGAGATTGAACAAAAGTGGAAAGAAGTCGGCAAGATTCCTCAAGAAAAAATCAAGGAATTAGATGCTGCATATAGTAAAGCTCGTGATGAGTTCTTTTACAATATGCACATCTATAGAGAACTTCTTGAAAATGATTTAAAGAGAAATCTTCAATTAAAACAAGATATCGTAGCTAAAATGAAAGAAACTTTAGAGCTTAAGAGTTTTAAAGACATGGATGCTACAGCAAGAAGATTGACCAACGAATGGAACGAGATTGGTCCGACTTACAAAGAGAAGTGGGAAGAGATCAGAGATGAATTCTGGGAGGCTCACCATGCGATCTTCAATAAAATAAAGGATTTCTATAAAACTCAAAAAGAGAAACAAAAAGACAATCTTGAAAAGAAACAAGATTTAGTTTCTAAATTAAAAGAGATCAACAACTATAATATTACCTCGGATAAAAGCTGGAAAAAGCATACCAAGATTGTTATTGACCTCCAAAAAGAATGGCGTTCCATAGGCTTTGCTCCTAAAACGGATAATGAAAGAATTTGGGGGGAGTTTAAATCTGCCGCGGATTCTTTCTTCAATGCCAAAAGTGCATTCTACTTAAAGGTGAAGGAAGTTTATGATCAGAATAAAGAAAAGAAAGAGAAATTAGTCGCTAAAGCTGAAGAGCTAATAAACAGCAGTGACCTCAGACAAACGGCTCAGACATTGACCAATCTTCAAAAAGAATGGAGAACTATTGGAAGTGCCCATCATAGAGATGAGCAAAGACTTTGGAAAAAGTTTAGAGCAGCTTGTAACTCATTCTTTGAAAACAAAAAGAATCAGCAAAAACAGGACTCTGTTGAGCAAAAAGAAAATCTGGAGAAAAAACTTGCTTTAATAGAAAAAATCAAAACTGTTGCTCCAGCAGAAAACGAAAAGGATTCTCTTACAGCCGTTGATGACCTTATTAAAGAATTCAATCAAATTGGATTCGTTCCAATGAACCAAAAACAAAAGGTTGCGGTAGATTACAAAAACGCTATTCATCAAAAGTTATCAGAATTTGGAGTTCCGGAACAGGAGTTATCTGATTATTTGTTTAACGTTAAAATAAATGAATTATCCAGTGCACAAAACCCTGAAAAAGCTTTGGAAAAAGAAGCTTCGCATATTCGGGAAAAAATTAGAAATGTAAAATCCAATATTCTTCAATACGAAAATAACCTGGGGTTCTTTAAGCACAGTAAAGGTGCTAATGCACTTAAAGATGAAGTGGAACAAAAAATATTACACAATAAACAAGTCCTTGCTAAACTTGAAGCTAAGCTTAAATTAGTATATAAGAATCTAGATTAAACAAACACGCAAATTTTAAACATGAAAAAACTATTACTCTCTTTTGCTATACTATCACTAGCAACCTTTGCTTCTGCACAGGATGCAGCTAAGCCTGCTGCCGGTGACACTACTTCTTCCGATACGGCTGCTCCAAAATACTGGACTATTGAAGGTGGGCTTGGATTAATGTTAAATCAAGTAGGTTTATACCGCTGGCAAGGTGGTGGTGAACCAAGTTTTTCTGCGACACTTTTATATAAGAGTGTATATAATTACAAAAAAGGTAAAATCAGCTGGGATAACTACGTGGATTTAGCATATGGTTTAATTCAACAAGGTAAGAATGATCTAACAAAATCTGATGATAGATGGGAAGTCGGAACCAAACTTGGGCGACAATTAAACAGTAAATGGGACATCAATGCTTTTGCAACATTACGTTCTCAATTTGCTGAAGGGTTTGATCCAGATGATGTAAATCTTAGAATTTCAGATTTAATGGCTCCTGGATATTTATTAACTGGTATTGGTGCCAATTACAAAAAAGGTGATTGGCTAAATGTGAATCTATCACCAGTTACTGGTAAGATTACTTTTGTAATGAATGACTCCATTGCCAACCTGGAAGTTGTTGATGGAAATGGCGCTGGAACTGGTAAAGGTAAATATGGTAATGATGTGGGTAAGAATGTAAGAAATGAATTTGGTGCCTATGCTAAAATCAGCATTAAAAAAGAGCTTATTGAAAATGTTACTTTAAGTACTCAAGCCGATTTCTTCTCTGATTATTTACACAATTTTGGAGCTATTGATGTCAACTGGAATCTAACTTTACTCATGAAAGTAAACAAGTATATTTCTTGTACAGTAACCACCAACTTGATCTATGATGAAGATATTGCCATCGTATTAGAAAAAAACAATTTGGGTGAACCAACGCACATTGGTCCAGCAGTTCAATTTAAAGAAACAGTTGGTGTAGGTTTTACATATACGTACTAACACTTATATAATATTCTTCAAAAAGCCAGTTTACCAAAATAATAAACTGGCTTTTTTATTTGTGCCCAAAGTTTAAAATTATTTTTTACCTTTATAGCCAATTATTATACGGCATTTAATGGGAGCACAAAAAACAGTAATGGAAAAAACAGATCTTTCAATAGATCGTGATACCTTATTGAAAGCGTGGAGACTAATGACTCAAGCACGCGCTATGTCTCATCTTTATGAGGACAAAAAAGAAATTACCGGAAAATATGTTCATGCAACATCTATGGGGCATGAAGCGGTACAATTGGCTTTAAGTTTACAATTACTACCTCAAGATTATGTTTCACCTTATTATAGAGATGATTCAATTCTTTTGGGAACTGGAGTTACTCCATACGATTTGATGCTTCAATTATTGGCTAAAAAAGACGATCCTTTTTCCGGAGGCCGTTTATATTATTCGCATCCATCTTTAAATGATGCGGATAAACCTAAAATCCCATATCAATCATCTGCTACAGGTATGCAGGCCATTCCAGCAACCGGATTGGCAATGGGTGTTCAATATCGTGAAAAAGAGAATATTGGGTATACTCCAAAAGAAGAAAAAGCCGTAGTAGTATGCTCTATTGGCGATGCAGCGATGACTGAAGGAGAGATTTCCGAAGCTTTACATATGGCAGCTCTTAAACAGCTACCTATATTGTATTTTGTACAAGACAATGAGTGGGACATTTCCGCACATTCTTCTGAAATCAGACTTCAAAATTCAGCGGAATACGCCAAAGGTTTTAAAGGAATTGAAATCGTAGAAGTTGATGGTGCCGATTTTTTTGAATCATATATAGCACTTCAAAAGATTATTAAAACGATGCGTGAAGAACGCAGACCTTTCTTAATTCGTGCGAGTGTACCTTTACTGGCACATCATACATCTGGTGTGAGAAGAGAATGGTACAGGGATGATTTGGATGAAGCTCAAGCTAAAGATCCATATCCAAGATTCAGACAACAATTGCTAGATCAGGGTATATCTGAAAAAGAATTAGATCAAATTGAAAAGGACTCTCAAGGGCAGGTTTTAGCGGATTTTGATAAAGCTTTAAAAGCTGAAGATCCTAGTCCTGAAGACTTGTTCATGTATGATTATGCACCTACTCCTATTACGGAAGAAAAAGGTGAAAGAGCTCCAAAAGGAAAAGAAAAAACTGTGATGGTTGATTCGGCACTTTTTGCTGTTCGTGAAATCATGGAAAAACATCCAGAAGCGCTACTGTACGGACAAGATGTAGGAGGTAGATTAGGCGGTGTTTTTAGAGAAGCAGCGACTTTAGCGCAGACTTTTGGGAACCATAGAGTATTCAACACACCAATTCAAGAAGCATTTATTATTGGGAGTACTGCCGGGATGTCTATTGCGGGGTGTAAGCCTATCGTTGAAGTTCAGTTCGCAGATTATATCTGGCCTGCGTTAAATCAACTTTTTACCGAATTAAGTAGATCATACTATTTGTCTAATGGCAAATGGCCGATCTCATCTGTAATACGTGTTCCAACAGGAGCATATGGTTCTGGAGGACCTTTCCATTCATCATCTATGGAAAGTATTGTCACCAATATCAAAGGAATCAAAGTGGTTTATCCTTCAACAGGAGCAGATATGAAAGGCTTGATGAAAGCTGCTTTCTATGATCCAAATCCGGTGGTGATATTTGAGCATAAAGGTTTATACTGGAGTAAAGTTAAAGGCACGGAAAGAGCGATGACAATTGAGCCAGATGAGAATTATGTAATTCCAATTGGTAAAGGTCGAATTTGCTTAGAAGCAACTGATGAGAACATTCAAAATGGGGATTCCCTGGTGGTCATCACTTATGGTATGGGTGTTCACTGGGCTCAGAATGCAGCTAAAAAACTAAAAGGTCAAATTGAGGTCGTGGATTTACGCTCATTAGCTCCACTGGATAAAGACCTAATAGAGGAACGTGTGAAAAAGCATAATAAATGTCTTATCATCACTGAAGAACCGGATGGCCAAACATTTGCCAGAGGTTTAGCCGGATGGATTCAGGATGTTTGTTTTGAACAGTTGGATGCACCAGTGAAGGTTTTAGCTGCGGCAGATGTACCAGCCATTCCTTTAAACTCTGTTTTAGAAGAAACCATGCTACCAAATGCAGACATGGCATTTGATTTCATGAGCGCATTATTAAATTATTAATCTAACGCAACTGCACCTTCTTTTTGGTGCAGTTGCTTTTCTCTAAAATAGAGAAACAAAGGCAACCCTCCGGCAATTCCAAATGCAAAAGTGAATAACCAATAGAAGTATACATTTTTCATCTTACGTTGTTGCGCTTCTTTATATGACCAAATCAAAAATAAGACGACAATAAACAATAAGTCTACTACAAATGCAGAGGATATGTTATTAGAGAACATCCCATTAAATGTATCTAGAGGATTCCTGTACAATAAATAATTACCCGATTCAATAGATTCCATTACCACAAAAACATTAGGTAAAATTGTTCCAATTATCGTTAAAGTCAGATATACTTTTTTCATACTTCAAATTATTAAAAATCAAAAGTATTCTCTCGTACGGGTTTAGTCAATTGACAAACGTCAATAAACAAATTAACGATACATTCGCTTTCTGATTCGGCTTAAGGTCTCAGCAGTAACACCTAAAAAGGTTGCTAACTGGTATTGAGGGATTCGTTGAATAAGCGGACTATTATTTTCTAACAGTTTCTGATACCGCTGTTCTGCATTTAGCGTAATAAATGAAGAAATAATTTCCTGATATACAATCAATTCTTCTTCCATCATTATTCTTGCTAAGAATTCAAACTTTGGAAATAATTCAAGAAGTTTATAAGCTATTTCAAATGAAACTACAGCCACCTTTATGTCTTCAATTGCTTCCAAATTATGATTAGAAGCTTTCTTCTTAGTAAAACTTTCGTAGGAACTCACAAACATATTTTCAAAATAGAAAAAGGCTGTTTTCTCTTCAATGCCCACATTATAATAAAGTCTGATTCCACCTTCCAGAATAAAATAAAACTCATTCGAAATTTCACCTTCCGACAACAATAATTCTCCCTTTTTATAGGATTGCATTGGGATGTGCTCTCTAATGAATTGTGTTTCTACTTCATCAAGAGAAACATGCTTTTCAAAATAGTCTATCAAGTTCTGGATCATACTTTACCGTATTTTTCCTAAATATCGAGAATGATCACTTCTCCCTGCTCAACCAATGGATGAACATTTTCTATCGTCCCCCACTTCTTTCTGGCGCTTGGTACCTGAACAGAAGCTAAATGATATATGTAAAACATATCCGCATCAATTTTTATATCCTTTTCTGCCGCATCAAGCAATAACCAATAAGGAACAAAAGCCCAATCTATATCTTTAATTTCACCGATCGTTTCGGCACTTTCCGTATCTCCAGATAAATATATTCTCTTTCCATGCCAATTGATAAAATAAGAATAATGTTTGAAAGAAATTCCCCAGAATTTATGTTCCGTTTTGAATGCTTGGATTTCAAATTCAGATATAGAATTCTTTAATTTTTCCAATTCTTCAATATTCCAGGGTCCATAAGTTTGGCCACCTTTTTCTTTAAGAACCGTTTTAAGGCTCTTTTTAGAATAATGATCTGAATGTTTATGTGTGAAAATATAAATCGAATTCTGTTTTAGGCTATCCAATTCTGACGTCTCAAACTCCATATATTTATGCGCACCTGATTTATACGGAAAATCAATATAAATATTTGTAGTTCCATCCGTCATATACAGTCCACAATTCCCAATAAATTTAATACGAATATTTTTCGTTTGGGCAATTCCAAAATTCGAAACAAGGTATAAGGCTGTTACCCATATAATTTTTATGAATATATCTTTCATCTTACATCACTCCATCTAGTATAATCGCTGCTAAAAGTATGTTATAATATTCTATTTATTCATCTTTTATATACTCCTTCCTCCTCAACTATTTCTCCAACATTATACGCAATACTTTTTATTTTCAATCTTAACCAGGTCCACTGTTCATTCTCCACCATCCAATCCACTTCACACTCAACAGGTATTTTGATCCCATTTCTTTTTTCTGTTCTGATAGCTCTAACAATCCACTCCGTGGGAACCGTATCTTCTTTATCCTTAAACCGCATCGCTACAAACTTTTTAAACGTTCCTTCTTCATCAAAAAAGAACACCCCAGAACCTTTTGTTCCATTGTACGTCATTGTGGCCCTTGCCGAATTACCATCTATGGCTTTCCATTCGATATAAGGACTAAATGAAGCTGAAGGGAACCAAACGATTTCTGCTAAAAACCTTTGTAATGACGCTTGATTAACCTTTTCTTTATTTTTTACATCGGCTACTGGAATAAGAGACCAGAGCTTAATCAACATTTCTCCCTCACCATCTTCAAACTTATCTCTGCCAACAACATTGAGTACCGGATTCATCTGGGCTGTCATATTCCAATTAAAAGCTGGTTTTTGAATGGTAAAATACTGTTCTGCATATCCTGCATACCACTCCGCTTGCTTTGGCTTTAGTTTCATTTCCAAGTCTTGTGTTAAGTACACCGTTGAAATTTGGGGAAGCCCAATTACTCCGCTAGAAGCCAGCCATTTTTGAACAATGGGAGGCAAACCATCTATATAGTCTATTGGGGTTAGCCTCTCCTGTCCAGTTTCTGAAGCATTAAGCATTTCCACTCTCTCTTTTATAATCTTGTTCTTAAACGTAGAACTAGAATATCCAACTATTGTAACCAATAGAATTACGAGGTTTACGATTGATCCAAACTTAGTGTCCGACCAATGAAATAAAATTAATATTTGGGAAAAAATCAATGCCAGAACACCAACTATCCACCAGAAATCACTTTTAATTATTAATTGAATCACTGAAATTGAATAAAGCACAAAGGTTATGAGCCAAAAAACTCCTGATATTCTGGTAATTGGTTGGCCAATGGCTTTGAACTCAACAATCCCAAATGCTTTGAGAAATCCAAATAAGTGAATTCCCCCGTGTAAAGCTATTAGTATAATAAAGGCTATTCGCATTGCAATATTACTTGTTGGCTAATGACAAGTAAAGGTACATCATATTCGTCCTAGTAACCCCATTAAACAGAGATATAAACCGGACTCCCATAAAGCAGTCCTTAGGAAAACACCTAAGGACTTTAATAGTGGCGGGGACAGGACTCGAACCTGCGTCCGTCAGCTGACGGATATGAGCCCTACATTATTTTTGTTCTGATAAAATCTCTTCCTCTACTCGACTTCAACTCTTTCTCTCGTTTCATTGCTTCTTTCCTTGTAGAAAATTCTTCTTTATACGCCAATTTCCAGGGACGATATCTTATCGTTCAACCCTTGGTCGCTAATTCATTATGAGAACGCAATCTATTTTCTAAATCTGATGTATAACCTACATATATTTTGTCATGCAATTCTGAATATAAAACGTATGTAGTAAAGATATGAGCCATAAAAAAAGCCCCTAGGAAACACCTAAGGACTTTAATAGTGGCGGGGACAGGACTCGAACCTGTGTCCGTCAGCTGACGGATATGAGCCCTACAATATTTTTGTTCTTATAAAATGTCTACCTCTTCTTGACTTTAATTCTTTTTCTCTTTTCATCGCCTTGGACCTGGTTGGAAACTCTTCTTTATATATTACCTCCCAGGGACGATATCTTATCGTCCAACCCCTGGTCGCTAATTCATTATGAGATCGCAAACGACTTTCCAAATCAGATGTATATCCAACATATATCTTGTCGTATTTCTCAGAATATAAAACGTATGTCGTAAAATTAGCTCCCATAAAAAAAGTCCTTAGGAAACCTAAGGACTTTATTAGTGGCGGGGACAGGACTCGAACCTGCGACCTTTGGGTTATGAGCCCAACGAGCTACCGACTGCTCCACCCCGCGATATGTCTTTATGATTAAGTAGTGATTTCCGTTTCGGGGGTGCAAATATATACATATTTTTCGTTTCTTTGCAAACTAATTTAAATAAATGCACAAAGCCGGTTTCATTAATATGATTGGGAGTCCCAATGTAGGCAAGTCCACATTGGCTAACCAATTGGTAGGAGATAAGTTATCTATAATAACCTCAAAAGCTCAAACAACCAGACATAGAATTTTGGGTATGGTAAATGAGGAAAATTATCAAATGATTTTTTCAGATTTACCTGGAATTGTAGATCCAGCTTATCGTCTACATAAAAGTATGATGAATTTTATTTATCAATCTTTGAGCGATGCGGATATCTTCCTCATCGTTGTAGAAGCTGGTGAAAAAGAATTTAAGGATCAAACTATTCAAAAAAAAATCAATAGTTTAGACATCCCTATCGTTGTCGCTCTAAATAAGATAGACACCATTGACCAGGAAAAATTGGATCAAAAAATTGATTATTGGAAATCACAATTTCCAAAAGCAATGATTGTTCCGACTTCAGCTTTGCATTCGTTTAACATCGAATCTCTTAAAACACTATTATTAGATTTACTTCCTGAATCTCCGCCATTTTTCCCAAAAGATCAGTTTACAGATAAAAGCGAACGCTTTATTGTTTCGGAAAAAATACGTGAACAAATCCTTAAAGTATATAAAAAAGAAGTCCCTTACTCCACAGAGGTGGTTGTAACCGATTTTATTAGAGAAACCAATATCATTAGAATTCGTGCAGAGATCATTGTAGAAAGGGATTCTCAAAAGGGGATTTTAATTGGCAAAGGAGGAAACAAATTAAAACTTATCGGAACAGATGCCAGATTAGAGTTGGAAGAATTTTTTAATTCAAAAATCTTTTTGGAGGTATTTGTCAAGGTCGATAAAAACTGGCGAGATAACGCTAAGAAACTAAAAAAATACGGTTACGAAAACTAACACTATATTTAATGGCAATTGTAGCAATAATAGGAAGACCTAATGTAGGCAAATCAACTTTATTCAATAGACTAGTCGGATCACGTGATGCGATTGTAAATGAATTTAGTGGTGTAACACGTGACCGTCATTACGGAAAGTCCGAATGGAACGGAAAGGAATTTACCATTATAGATACTGGTGGATATGTTACGGGAAGTGATGATGTATTTGAAAAGGAAATTCGAAATCAGGTTTCACATGCTCTGGATGAAGCAGACATGATCATTTTTGTTGTGGATACTGCAGACGGACTTACCGATTTGGATAAGGAAGTAGCAAACATCATCCGTCCTCATAGTAAAAACATTGTTTTGGCCTCTAACAAAGCAGATAACTCGGAACGAGAAATGATGTCGGCTGAGTTTTATCAACTCGGTATGGGACAGGTTTTTCCAATTTCAGCTATCAATGGCTCTGGAACTGGCGATTTACTGGATGAAGTTGTTGAACGGCTTCCGGAAGAAGCACCTAAGGAAGAGAGTGAATTTCCTAAAATTGCGGTGGTAGGACGTCCAAATGCAGGTAAATCCTCATTTATCAACCAACTTACTGGTCAGGATAGAAACATTGTTACTCCAGTAGCAGGAACAACCAGAGATTCCATTAACACTCATTTTAATGCGTATGGGTTTGAATTTGATTTTGTGGATACTGCTGGTTTAAGAAAGAAATCAAAAGTTCACGAAGATTTAGAGTTTTACTCCACCCTGAGAACTATTAAATCAATTGAGGAATCAGATGTATGTATTTTAATGATTGATGCCACAGTTGGTTTTAATGTTCAAGACGTTACGATATTCAGTTTAATTCAACGAAACAAAAAGGGTGTTGTCATTCTAATCAATAAATGGGATTTAGTAGAAAATAAGACCACCAACTCTATTAAAGAATATGAAGAATCTATTAGAGAACGCATTGCTCCTTTTGTAGACGTCCCAATGGTATTTGTTTCTGTAAAGGATAAACAAAGGTTATTAAAAGCACTAGACATTACATTAAAGGTCTATGAGAATAAGAATCAGAAAATCAGAACTTCTGAATTGAATGAGTTCTTTTTACCATTAATCGATAGATATCCTCCACCGGCAACTAAAGGTAAGTTTATTAAGATCAAGTACGTTACAATGTTACCTAAGCCATTCCCGGCTTTTGCTTTCTTTGCTAACCTACCACAATATATCAAGGACCCTTATAAAAGGTTTCTTGAAAATAAACTGAGAGAACAATACGATTTTACTGGCATCCCTGTGGTTATTTCCATCAAGAAAAAATAAACTGAAACAACTTTTTTCAACTACCTCTTAAAAAATCAGATTATAAAAAAAGCCTCTGAAGCAATGCTCCAGAGGCTTTTTTATTGATAAATATTCTTATCTTATTTTACAGACATTCTATATACTGCTGTTTCACCATCTAAGGTTACTTTAACAAAATAGATTCCTTGTGCTGCTCCTTCCAAGTTAATGGTTCTATTTACTTCACCATTTACTTTTCCGTAAGATTGTACAAACACTTGAGTTCCTCTAACGTCTAGTACTTCAATAGACATATCCTTAGCCTCATCAGATTTTACATTTACTGTAAATACACCTGCATTTGGATTTGGATATACTGAGATTAATGAAGCTAACTCTACTTCAGAAACACTTACCAATTGACCTACTCTTACACAATCATTTGTATAAGTGTTAGAACCACAGCTATTCGTTACAGTTAAAGTCACTACATAACAAGTACTATCTTCAATTGTCCAAGGATAGATATGGATTGGATTTGCATCCGTTGATGTTGTTCCATCACCGAAATCCCATAGGTAAGACGTTCCGTTTTGAGACGCATTCGTGAATACCACTGTAAAGTGAGATGAAGAATCCGCAAATGCAGCTACTGCATCTAAAATCTCAGTTACATTCGATGAAGCTGAACTCACACAATTTTGATCTGTTACAGTCACTGAATAAGATCCTGGAGCAGTTACAGATAAAGTTTGGTTTGTTGAACCATCACTCCATAAGTAAGTTCCTTGCATATTCGCATCTAGTACCACATTTGCACCTTCACAGAAGCTAGCTGAATCAGCTAAAACAACATCCATACTTTGTGTAACGACAGCAGTATCAGCAGAAGCACAACCATGCATATCCACTACTTCAACATAAACTGTCATTGCTGAATCTACAGTTACAACAGAATCAGTAGAAGTATTAGCATTCATATCGTTACTCCACATGTAAGTTCCTCCAGAAATTCCAGTGTTTAACACTGCAGAAGTTCCTTCACATAAGTTGGTATCACCAACAACAGCAACTTGTTGCGGCATCACAGTAAATACTGACGTATCAGATCCACATTGATCATATACTGCAACTTGTTGTGTACCTGGCGCAGTAATATCATAGGTATTTGAAGTATCAGTTGTATTCCATACTACTGTATCAAAATAATCTTGTTGTAAAGTCAACGTATCACCATTACATAATACAGGACTATTAGTGAATCCAAATTGAGATAATGGTAAGAATTCATCCGCACCAATACATGGAGGATCTTGTCTTACATCTCCTTGATAATCCATAGCATAAGCAGCTAAATAAGTACCAACTCCCCATAAAGAATCATTACATACTTTAAATGAAGAAGTATCACTAATTACATCATTCACATTTACTGAGTTTGAATCAAACCCTGTTCCTGTCACCCAGTCAGCTAATGTAGCGTAAGTAGTACCACTGTAACCAATGTTACCACCATTTGGAGCACTGATATTGTTGTAATCCATTTCATATACACCAGAACCAGAAATGTAAACTGCAGAACCAGTTCCTCCGTTAATGAAAATGTTATTTTTTACTTTATTAAAACTACCACCAGTGAAATATAACGCTGGACTAAAGTTTGATGTACTGTTCATGTAAACAGAGTTATGAGCAAACTCCACAAATAAACAGTTTGAAGCATAAATACCTCTACTTGCAGACGGCTTAGGCATTACAACTCTGTTATCTGTAACAGGCATAAATACATTTAAGTCTCCAGTCATACCGGTAAAGTATAAACCGTAGCTTGGCCATGAAGCATTACCATCAATATGGTTTCTTTGAACTTCTACTCTTACGTTTTGTCCAAAATACAACGCATAACCGAAGTTGTAAGTCGTATTTGATGTCGCACGGTTCTCATTAAATTTACCATCTTCTTGATAGTAGAAATAAGAAGATCTATAATATTGATCCATGAAATGGTTATTCTCAACAACGTTATTCAAACATTTTTGGTTGAAGTTACCATAGAAATATAATCCATAGTTACCATTCATAATCGTATTATTTGTAAGCGTCCAGTTATCATTACCAGGACCATAGATATATGAAGCATACTCATCAGAATCCCAAGTTGAAGTCGATGGCATACCAATCCATTTACAACCATCAATAGTAATGTGCGTATTTCCACCAGAAGTATTTGTTGTTACAACTCTAGAGTAACTTGCTCCTAGATTTTGTAACGTAATATCTTCAAATGTAAAATTAGAAGCACCATTGAAATTCAATACATAGTTATCACCACTATTGGTCGAAGAATATGAAACGATAACACTATCTACGTTACCCGATTGTGATTTGAAAGTCACATCATTCGCAGCAGACATACCATTATATGATTCTAATTGGATTTGCTCAACATATGTTCCGTTCATTACTTCAAATACGGTTGCAGCACAAATTCCATAATTGTCCATTGCGTTGATCGCATCTGCAAATGATGTAAAGTCTCCGGCAGCACCAATTGTATATGTACCAGAAAGAGAATTATATACTGACACATTCAATGTATCATTAATATTATTACTATCCGGAACTGCATTTGGCATTGAAGACCACACAACGATATTATCGCCATCATTTAAACCACCTGTAACTGTACCTAAAGTAACTGTATCAACTCCGAAAGAAGCCATATTTCCAGTCCAAGCATAAGCAGGTTGAATATTACCATTAATTGTCCAGTTTACAGTCGCAGATGTTAAGTTTGCTGTACCAAAGTTTTTCAACTCCACTTTTACTACAGAATCCATAGCACAAGTTGGGAAAGTTGGATTTGTTAAAGCACCAATTGCAGCATCGTTTGCCAAAGGAGGACTAAACTCAAAACGGATATTTGGTCTTGATGTAAAATCACTACCAAATCCATTACTACCAGTCATAGCACACCCTGTTTGACCATCCGCATATCTACCATAAACAGAATTATAGGTAGTTGTCGTATAGTTTACAGTACTGTTACTGTACCATGCTCCATTATCCCAACAAACCTCAATAACAATGTTTGACACACCATCCCAAGCGAATGGAGCTGAAAATGTAAACCCATTCCATCCTGTTGTTGCGGTGTGTGTACCAGAATACACATTAGTCAAACCAGTAGCATATGCAGTTAAAGATGTAGCTGTTGTATGCCCCATCTGAATATTGAATCCATTCATTGCATTAGAATTTGCTGTAACTACATCAAATCCAATATTCAGAATACTACCTGCACCACCTAAAGCCTGCAATTCAGAAGCCAATACTAAATATTGAGTTCTGTTATCTTCATAATATGTTCCGAATGGAGTCGGTAACGTTTGGAACGTTCCCGTAGTTGACGTACCTGTTCCCAAGTACACATAGTTTTGTGCTGTTACTTTTGTAAAAGCGGTACCTAAAAATACCGCAAACAAAACCAGCATCGTTTTGTAAACGTAGTTTTTTCTCATAAAATTTCTCTAAAATTGGTAAATAACGTCTCCAAATATATCGGTATTTATCTCTCATGCAAAATTTTTTTTAAAAAAAGCTTAATCTTACCCAACCCCCTTTATTATTTATTCGTATTGCATACGTTTTATTTGAAAATCTTAATGATCAATTTTTAAATAATTAAATACTCCTAAAACAAAAAGCCCGGATGACGAATCACCCGGGCTTTTAAATCATTTTTTAGAAACTATTTACTAATTCACTGAAATTTTATATACTGCTACTTCACCATCTAAGGTTACTTTAACGAAATAGATTCCTTGTACTGCTCCTTCCAGGTTAACAGTTCTATTCACTTCTCCATTTACTTTTCCATAAGATTGTAAAAAAACCTGCGCACCTCTTACATCCAATACCTCTACAGACATGTCTTTCGCTTCATCAGCTTTTACATTTACTGTAAATACTCCGGCATTTGGATTCGGATAAACAGAGATTAATGATGCCAACTCCACTTCAGAAACACTTAATGGATTTATCAACTTCCCTGCCCTTACGCAATAATCAGTATACGTAGCAGACCCACAACTATTGGTCACTTCTAATGTCACAACATAACATAGACTATCCTCATTTGTATTCGGAAAAGCATGAGTTGGATTTTCGTATGTTGATGTTGTTCCATCACCAAAATTCCATAGATAAGAAATTCCGTTTTGCGATGTATTGGTAAAAACTGCAGTATAAAGTGAAGATGAAGCACTAAACGAAGCTATAGCATTTAAAATCTCAGATACGTAGGAGGTTGCCGAACTTATACAATTTTGATCTGTTACGGTCACCGAATATGGTCCTGGAGCTGATACTGATAAAGTTTGGTTTGTGGAACCATCACTCCATAAGTATGTTCCTTGCATATTCACATCCAACACAACATTCGCACCTTCACAGAAAGTGGCTGAATCTACCAATACAACATCCATACTTTGTGTAACGACAGCAGTATCAGCAGAAGCACAACCATGCATATCCACGACTTCAACATAAACTGTCATTGCTGAGTCTACGGTTACAACAGAATCAGTAGAAGTATTAGCATTCATATCGTTACTCCACATGTAAGTTCCACCAGAAATACCAGTGTTTAACACTGCAGAAGTTCCTTCACATAAGTTGGTATCACCAACAACAGCAACTTGTTGCGGCATCACTGTAAATACAGATGTATCAGATCCACATTGATCATATACTGCCACTTGTTGTGTACCTGGTACAGTAATATCATAGGTATTTGAAGTATCAGTTGTATTCCATACTACAGTATCAAAATAATCTTGTTGTAAAGTCAATGTATCACCATTACATAATGCAGGACTATTCGTGAATCCAAACTGAGATAATGGTAAGAACTCATCCGCACCAATACATGGAGGATCTTGTCTTACATCTCCCTGATAATCCATTGTATACAATGCTAAATAAGTTCCTACCCCATAAAGCGAATCATTACAAACTTTAAACGTAGCGGTATCCATTATTACATCATCCACATTTACTGAATTGGAATCAAACCCAGTTCCCGCGATCCAGTCTGCTAATGTGATAAAATCCGAACCATCACGACCAATCACACCATTTGGTGCGCTTAGATTATTATAATCCATTTCAAATACACCTGAACCATCTAAATACACTGCCGAGCCTGTCCCTCCATTAATCAATATATTATTTCTCACCTTATTGAAACTCCCATCATTAAATTCCAATGCAGGTCTAGTATTGGAACCACTATTCACATACACCGAATTATGTGCGATATCTAAAAATAAACAATCTGAGACATAAAGCCCTCTATCTACACTAGGATCAAGCATCACCACTCTATTATTATATACTGGCATAAATTTATTTATATCACCAACCATATCTCTTAAAGCTATCCCTCTGTAAGGCCAATCTACCGTACCATCAAGATGATTTCCAACAATTTCCATTCTTTCACCTCTTCTGATGTATATAGCTTCTGAATACGAATAAGTTGAATTAGAAGTTATATAGTTATTATTAAATTTACCATCCTGGGTATAATACAGATATACTGATTGGTGATATGCATCCTCAAAATTATTATTCTCTATTACAACATTTTTAGCCCTTAACGAAGCACCCGCACCTCTAATATACAAACTAGTACTTCCATTTAAAAAATTGCTATTTGTAATCTGCCAGTTCCTTATATCAGGCCCTCGTAGATATGCAACCACTCTATTAGTAGAAGTTGATGTAGTCTGCATACCAATCAATTTACAGCCATCAATTGTATTATCTGTATTACTACCTGATGAATAGGCTACAATAACTCTTGAGTAACCATTCACCCCATTATTTTGAAAGGTTATATCTTTCAGCGTATAAAAAGATGCATCATCAAAATTAACTACATAATTATCAAATGACCCTATAGAAGAATTAATCACAATTACACTATCCACATTACCCGATTGCGACCTAAAAGTCACATTATTAACAGTAGACATTCCCGTATAAGTTTTTAAATTGATTTGCTCTACATATGTTCCATTCATTACTTCGAATACGGTTGCAGCACAAATTCCATAATTGTCCATTGCATTGATTGCATCTGCAAATGATGTAAAGTCTCCGGTAGCACCAATTGTATATGTTCCAGAAAGAGAATTATACACAGATACGTTTAATGTATCATTGATATTATTACTATCCGGAACCGCATTTGGCATTGAAGACCATACCACAATGTTATCTCCATCATTTAAACCTCCTGTAACTGTACCCAAAGTAACTGTATCCACTCCAAAAGAAGCCATATTTCCAGTCCAAGCGTACGCTGGTTGGATGTTACCATTAATTGTCCAGTTTACAGTCGCAGATGTTAAGTTTGCTGTACCAAAGTTTTTCAACTCTACTTTCACCACAGAATCCATGGCACAAGTAGGGAATGTTGGATTTGTTAAAGCACCAATTGCAGCATCGTTTGCTAAAGGAGGACTAAACTCAAAACGAATATTTGGTCTTAGCTTACGCTCGCTAGTAGGCCCATTCGAACCTGTCATCAAACATCCCGTTTCACCATCAGCATATCTACCATAAACAGAGTTATAAGTTGTTGAGGTATACTTAACAAGACTATTACCATTCCAACCAGTATTATCCCAACAAACTTCAATAACTATATTCGATACACCATCCCAAGCAAATGGTGTAGAAAAAGTAAACCCATTCCAACCTGTTGTTGCAGTATGCACACCGGAGTATACGTTTGTTAAACCTGTTGCATACCCAATTAACGATGTTGCAGTAGAATGACCCATCTTGATATTAAATCCATTCATCGCAATTGGATTTGCTGCTACTACATCAAATCCAATGCTCGAAATATTACCTACCCCACCGATTGCCTGTAGTTCTGAAGCCAATATCAAATATTGAGTTCTATTATCTTCATATTCTGTCCCAAATGGTGTTGGTAAAGTTTGAGCCGGTGTCGTAGCTGTTATACCCGTACCCAAATATCCATAATTTTGCGCTCTTGCTTTTGTAATTACGGCACTCCAAAATACCGCAAACAAAACCAACGTTGTTTTGTAAATGTTTTTTCTCATAATTTACTCATTAAAATTGATACATAATTAGGGTCAAATATATTTCTCTAACATATCCATTCCAAAACAACCACATACCATAAAAACTTAATAATCAAAGTGTTGAATTTTATGTATAGTTTAAATAAAGGTGATTTTAACTTGACCTAAAACCTTAAACTCATAATATACTCACATCTGGGACAAATTCATATACTGATAAACCATCAAAAAAACTTAGCATATACTCTAAACAAAAAAAGCCCGAGTGATAAATCACTCGGGCTTCCATATTTAGTTTAAAACTATTCCTTCCTAGTTCACAGAAATTCTATACACTGCTGTTTCGCCATCTAAGGTTACTTTAACAAAATAGATTCCTTGTGCTGCTCCTTCCAAGTTAACGGTTCTATTCACTTCACCATTTACTTTTCCGTAAGATTGTACAAAAACCTGTGCACCTCTTACATCCAATACCTCTACAGACATGTCTTTCGCTTCATCAGCTTTTACATTTACTGTAAATACTCCAGCATTTGGATTAGGATATACAGAGATCAATGAAGCTAACTCTACTTCAGACACACTTACCATAACTCCTATTCTTACACAATCATTTGTATAAGTGTTAGACCCACAGCTATTTGTTACAGTTAAAGTCACAACTTTACAAACACTATCCTGGTTTGTCCACGGGTAAATATGAGTTGGATTTGCCTCTGTAGAGGTGGTTCCATCACCGAAATCCCATAAATAAGACGTTCCATTTTGAGATGTATTCGTAAACTGAACAGCTAGATATGACGAAGAACTATTAAATGATGCCACCGCATCTAAGATCTCTGTCACATATGATGTAGCTGAACTTACACAGTTTTGATCCGTTACAGTCACTGAATAAGAGCCCGGAGATGTTACGGATAAAGTTTGGTTTGTTGAACCATCACTCCATAAGTATGTTCCTTGCATATTCGCATCAAGCACCACATTCGCACCTTCACAGAAAGTTGCTGAATCTGCCAATACCACATCCATACTTTGTGTTACCACTGCTGTGTCCATAGAAGTACAACCATGCATATCGATCACCTCTACATAAACTGTCATTGCAGTATCTACTGTAACCACAGAATCCGTAGACGTATTCGCATTTAAATCATTACTCCACATGTAAGTTCCGCCAGATATTCCAGAGTTTAATGTCGCAGTAGTTCCCTCACATAAATTTGTATCACCTACCACTGCAACCTGTTGCGGCATTACAGTAAATACAGATGTATCAGATCCACATAAATCATATACCGCAACTTGTTGAGAACCTGGAGCAGTAATATCATATGTATTAGAGGTATCTGTAGTATTCCATACCACAGTATCAAAATAATCTTGTGTCAATGTTAAAGTATCACCATCACATAACACAGGACTATTTGAGAATCCAAACTGAGAAATTGGCATAAACTCATCCGCTCCAATACATGGAGGGTCTTGACGCATATCACCTTCATAATCTACCATATAGACCGCCAAATACGTACCTGCTCCATAAAGCGAATCGTTACACACTTTAAATGTTGAAGTATCACTTATTACATTGTTCACACTCACAGAGTTTGAATCAAATCCAGATGCTGCGGTCCAATCTGCAATTGTAGTATATCCTGTACCGGATGTATAACCTAAATCACCTCCGTTTGGTGCACTTAAGTTATTATAATCCATTTCATAAACACCAGAACCTGCAATATAAACCACTGAACCAGTACCATCATTAATAAAGATATTGTTTTTCACTTTATTGAAACTCCCATCGTCAAATTCCAATGCCGCATCAAAACCAGAAGAACTATTCATATAAACTGAATTATGGGCTAACTCCACAAATAGACTATTATATGACCTAATTCCATAATCCGCATTTGATTTTTTCATTACCACACGGTTATTCGTTATAGGTAAAAACGTATTCAAATCACCGGTCATACCAGAAAAATACATACCTTGATCTGGCCAGGTTGAGTTCCCTTTGACATGGTTATTACTTACCTCAAACCTTGTATTTTCTACAAAATAGAATCCATATGAAAAACCAAGCGTGGAGTTTGATGTTGCTTCATTACCTATAAACTCTCCATCCTCTTGGTAATAGATATAAGAACTTGTATAATATTGATCAATAAATGTGTTATTGTTAACTACATTATTCTTACAGTAGGTATTGAAATCTCCATATAAATACAAACCATAGTTACCATCAATAATGGTATTATTAGTAATTGTCCAGTTATCCTTACCTGCACCATTAATATATGAAACAGCTTGTTCATCATCCCAAGATGATGTAGAAGGTACCCCTTTCCATACACAACCATCAATCATAATATCTGTACTAGAACTACTTGAAGCTGTCACTACTCTTGAATAACCAGCTCCTAAGTTTTGCATTGTAATATTTTCAATATTGAAATAAGATGCATTGTTAAAATTAACCACGTAGTTATCCCCTGATCCAGTTGCAGAATATGATAATGTTACCAAACTAGCATCTCCTGATTGAGATCTAAATGTCACGTTGTTTGCCATTGACATTCCATCATAAGTTGTTAGGTTTACTTGCTCTACATAAGTACCGTTAGCGACTTCAAATACAGTTGCTGCGCAAATACCAAAATCAACCATATCACTTACAGCAGCAGCAAAACTCACATAGTCACCCGCTCCAGAAGCATCAATTGTATAGGTTCCAGATAATGATGTATGCACCATAACAGCTAATGTATCATTAATGTTGTTACTGTCCAATACTCCATTTGGCATAGAAGACCATACCACAATATTATCACCATCATTTAAACCTCCTGTAACAACACCTAAAGTCACAGTATCTTTCTCAAAAGAAGCTAAATTCCCTGTCCATGCATTGGCCGGCTGAATATTTCCGTTAACAGACCAGTTCATAGTCGCAGAAGTTAAATTTGAAGTTCCATAATTAATCAACTCCACTTTCACATTAGAATCCATAGCACATGTTGGAAATGATGGGTTAATTAATCCACCAGTAGCAGCATCATTTGCCAATGGCGGAGTAAACTCAATACGCATATTAGGTCTATAAGTTTGCTGTGCACCAGTTGATGTATTACCATTGGTCATTGAACACCCGGAATTTCCATCAGCATATCTACCATATACAGAATTAAACGTAGTTGCAGAATATCTCACGAAACTGTTATCCGTATATGCCCCATTGTCAAAACAAACTTCCACAACCACATTCGACACACCATCCCATGCAAATGGGGCTGAAAATGTAAAGTTATTCCATCCGGAAGTGGCCACATGTGTACCAGAATAAACATTCGTTAACCCTGGAACAAAAGCTGATAATGACGTTGCTGTAGTATGTCCAATCTTCAAATTGAACCCATTCATTGTTGCAGGATCCACCTGAGATACATCAAAAGCCAAACTTAAAATACTTCCCGCAGCTCCTAAAGCCTGTAGCTCAGAAGCCAAAATTAAATACGATGTTCTACCATCCTCATAATACGTCCCAAAAGGGGTGGGCATCGTTTGGAAAGTAGTAGTTGCTGTAGTCGCAGTTCCGACATACACATAGTTTTGGGCTGATAATTCTTGTAATGAGAGCCCCAAGAATGCTATCATTACTATCACCCAATTAAAAAGATAATTTTTCCTCATAATCGATATATAATATTAAATAGTTAACTAATGACCCAAATATATTCTTTAAGAGTATTCATTCCAACTTTTTATTTTATAAAAAAAGCCTCGACAGAATAAACTATCGAGGCTTTCATAAAAAGTATTTTTTTGAACTAGTTCACAGAAATTCTATACACTGCTGTTTCACCATTTAAGGTTACTTTAACAAAATAGATTCCTTGTGCTGCTCCTTCCAAGTTAATGGTTCTGTTTACTTCACCATTTACTTTTCCGTAAGACTGTACAAATACTTGAGATCCTCTAACGTCTAGAACTTCAACAGACATATCCTTAGCCTCATCAGATTTCACATTTACTGTAAATACTCCTGCGTTTGGATTTGGATATACTAAAATTAATGAAGCTAACTCTACTTCAGAAACACTTACCAACTGACCTACTCTTACACAATCATTGGTGTAAGTGTTAGATCCACAGCTATTCGTTACAGTTAAAGTCACAACAAAACAAGTACTGTCTTCATTTGTCCATGGGTAAATATGTGTTGGATTCTCATCAGTTGAAGTTGTTCCATCACCAAAATCCCATAAATAAGATGTTCCGTTTTGAGATCCGTTCGTAAATACCACAGTGTAAAATGATGAAGAATCAGAGAATGCAGCTACTGCATCTAAAACCTCAGTCACATTCGTAGAAGCAGAACTCACACAGTTTTGATCTGTTACAGTCACTGAATAAGAACCAGGAGTTGTTACAGATAGTGTTTGGTTTGTTGAACCATCACTCCATAAGTAAGTTCCTTGCATATTTGCATCTAATACCACATTCGCACCTTCACAGAAAGTTGCTGAATCAGCCAATACCACATCCATACTTTGGGTCACAATTGCGGTATCCATAGAAGTACAACCATGCATATCCACGACTTCTACATAAACGGTCATTGCTGTATCCACAGTAACTACTGAATCCGCTGACGTATCCGAATTTAAATCATTGCTCCACATGTAAGTTCCTCCAGAAATTCCTGTGCTTAACGTTGCAGAGGTTCCCTCACATAAATTCGTATCACCAACAACAGCTACTTGTTGCGGCATCACAGTGAACACTGATGTATCAGCCCCACATAAATCGTATACTGCTACTTGTTGTGTACCTGGTGCAGTAATATCATATGTGTTTGAAGTATCAGTTGTATTCCAAACTACTGTATCAAAATAATCTTGTACTAAAGTCAATGTATCACCATTACATAATACCGGATTGTTGGCAAATCCAAACTGAGAAATTGGCATAAACTCATCCGCACCAATACATGGGGGATCTTGTCTTACATCTCCTTCATAGTCTACAGCATACATTGACATAGTCGTACCCACATTCCATAGCGAGTCGTTACATACTTTAAATGTAGCCGTATCACTCATTACATTGTTCACATTCACAGAATTTGAATCGAATTGCGTTGCCGCAGCCCAATCGGCCAAGGTAGCTTGATTAGATCCATTATAACCAATATTACCTCCGTTTGGAGCACTTAAGTTATTATAATCCATCTCATAAATACCAGATCCCGACATGTAAACCGCTGCTCCAGAACCTCCATTTATGAAAATATTATTTTTCACTGTGTTAAAACTACCACTTGTAAAATATAAAGCTCCATACGAAGTTGAGCTACTGTTCATGTAAACTGAATTATGTGCAACTTCAACAAACAAACAACTTGATGCATATATTCCATAATAACCGTTTGATTTTGGCATTACAATTCTGTTATTATAAACAGGCAAAAACGTATTTAAGTCACCTGTTACAGATGTTAAATACAATCCATATCTAGGCCAATTTGCATTTCCTTCAATATGGTTGTTTGAAATTTCAGTTCTTAGAGTCTGACCAATATAGAATGAATAACCAGAGCCATACGTTGTATTTGAAGTCGCATGATTTTCTGTAAACATACCGTCTTCTTGATAATAGAAATACGCAGATCTATAATACTGATCCATGAAGTCATTATTTTCAACTGTATTGTTTTTACCATTCGCACTAAAGTTTCCATAGAGATACAAACCATAGTTACCATTCATAATCGTATTATTTACAATCGTCCAATTATCATTACCTGGTCCATAAATATATGATACATATTCATCAGAATCCCATGTTGATGTTGATGGCATACCAATCCATTTACATCCATCAATGGTAATATTTGTATTCCCTCCAGAAGTCGGAGTGGTTACTACTCTTGAATAATCTGCCCCTAAATTTTGAAGCGTCATATTGGCAATTGTAATATATGAAGCTTCATCAAAGTTTAAAATGTAGTTATCTGCACTTCCAGTAGCCGCATATGAAATAATTACGCTATCCGCATTTCCTGATTGCGAACGGAATGTTAATGTATTCATAGAAGACATTCCAGGGAAAGTTGACAGGTTTAATTGCTCCACGTAGGTGCCATTCACTGCTTCAACAATCAAACTTCCACATACACCATAAATATTGATATTGTTAATCGCATCGGTAAATGACACAAAATCTCCAGCTCCAGACGGATCAATAGTCATAACTCCACTATAACCCTGAATATACTCCAATTGAGTAGAATCATTATACGCAGCAGAATCTAAAATACCATTAGGCATTGAGGTCCAAACATCAATAATATCACCAAATGCAATACTAGAATTTGTTCCAACGGTCACAGTATCCAAACCGTTAGTCGCCAAAGAACCAGTCCATGAATACGGCATTTGAATGTTACCATTAATTGACCAATTGATTTGTGCAGAGGTTAAATTTCCTGAACCATAGTTTTTTAACTCAACCGTCACCACAGAGTCCAATGTACAACCTGGAAGCTCAGGATTTAAAACCGCTGTTAAACCTGCATTATTTACTAAGTCTGAAAAAATCTCAACATCATCTAACGCAATGTCATTGTAATATGGCGTACTACCATTTTGATTTACATTAAAACGAAATTTTGCAGGTCCTGAAAATGTATAAGAAGACAAAGACAATGAAAATTGCTCCCAATCTTGATTGGCAGTATTATTTGCAAATGTAAATGCTCCGGCATGCCAGGTTGCTCCATCAAAAACATCAACACTGAAGGTATTAAAAGTGGTCGTATATCCTGTGATATCACTTTTTAACCAAAAACGCAATTCAGCATTCACGACTCCCGTCATATTTACGTTATCAGTTTCTAGAGTTGATATTAAGTTATTTGGGGTAGATCCATCTACCCAGGCAAAAGAGCCTCCATTCCCAGTATGATCCTGGGTCCCATTCATTGCATAATCTGGATTCCCATCAAATTTCCAAAATTCATTGGTAAGTGTCCCACCAGCAGATGAGGTATTAGACCACCCTACGGGCAGATTTGTGTTGTCAAATGTTTCTGTATATTGCGCAGAAACAGAAAGCCCACATGCTGCTAACACGCCCAGCATAAGGCCTTTAATCGGATAATTTTTGCTCATAATTTATATTTGTGTTCACTAAATAAGTCCCCAAATATATCCGATATTGATACTTACACAAATTTTTTTTCTTCACAAAAAAAAGAGCCGTGGCGACAAATATGTCACCACGGCCCCTACCAATTTAGTATATTGATTTGGTTATTTCACAGATACTCTATACACTGCTGTTTCACCATCTAAGGTTACTTTAACAAAATAGATTCCTTGTGCTGCTCCTTCCAAGTTAATGGTTCTATTTACTTCACCATTTACTTTTCCGTAAGATTGTACAAATACTTGAGTTCCTCTAACATCTAGTACCTCAACTGCCATATCCTTAACCTCGTCAGATTTTACATTTACTGTAAATACACCTGCATTTGGATTTGGATATACTGAGATTAATGAAGCTAACTCCACTTCAGAAACACTTACCATAACTCCCACTCTTACACAATCATTTGTATAAGTATGAGAACCACAACTATTCGTTACAGTTAAAGTCACTACATAACAAATACTATCCTCATTTGTCCATGGATATACATGAACTGGGTTCATATCAGTTGATGTTGACCCATCACCGAAATCCCATAAGTAAGATGTTCCATTCTGAGATGTATTTGTAAACGCCACAGTATAGAATGATGAAGAATCAGAGAATGCAGCAACTGCATCTAAAATCTCAGTTACATTTGATGAAGCTGAGCTCACACAGTTTTGATCTGTTACAGTCACTGAATAAGATCCTGGAGCAGTTACAGATAAAGTTTGGTTTGTCGAACCATCACTCCATAAGTAAGTTCCTTGCATATTTGCATCTAATACCACATTTGCACCTTCACAGAAGCTAGCTGAATCAGCTAACACTACATCAAAGCTTTGTGTTACAACTGACGTATCCATAGATGTACAACCATGCATATCTACGACTTCAACATAAACTGTCATCGCAGTATCTACAGTTACAACAGAATCAGTTGATGTATTGGCATTCAAATCATTACTCCACATGTATGTTCCTCCAGAAATTCCAGTATTTAATACTGCTGTAGTTCCTTCACATAAGTTGGTATCACCTACAACAGCAATTTGTTGTGGCATCACTGTAAATACAGATGTATCAGATCCACATTGATCATATACAGCTACTTGTTGCGTACCTGGAGCAGTAATACTATAAGTACTCGATGTATCAGTTGTATTCCATACTACTGTATCAAAATAATCTTGCTGTAATGTCAATGTATCGCCATCACACAATACAGGATTGTTAGTAAATCCAAACTGAGAAATTGGCATAAACTCATCCGCTCCAATACATGGAGGATCCTGACGCATATCACCTTCATAATCTACCATATAAGCTGACATATACTCCCCAACACCATAAAGCGAATCGTTACATACTTTAAATGTAGCCGTATCGCTCATTACATTAGTTACACTCAATGAATTTGAATCAAAACCTGTAGCTGCAACCCAATCCGCTAATGTAGTCTGAGCAGAACCATTATAACCAATAACACCTCCATTTGGAGCACTTAAATTGTTATGATCCATTTCATAAACACCCGAACCTGAAATATACATTGCAGAACCAGTACCACCGTTTATTAAAATGTTATTCTTAACAGTGTTAAAACTACCACTTGTGAAATAAAGCGCTGGACTAAAGTTTGAAGTACTGTTCATATAAACTGAATTATGAACAAACTCCACAAACAACCAGTTTGACGCATACACACCTCTAGACGCATTTGGTCTTGGCATAACAACTCTGTTATTTGAAACTGGCATGAATACATTCAAATCACCAGTAAGATTGGTCATATACATTCCATATCTCGGCCAAATAGTTGTACCTTCAATATGATTATTATTCACTTCAGTTCTTCTATGCCCACTTAAATAGATGGCATAACCACTTGTATAAGTTGCAGAAGAAGCTACATAATTACTGTTACACTTTCCATCTTCCTGATAATAGAAATATATACCTCTATAACGTTGATCTATAAACTCATTATTTTCTACTACGTTATTTGTATTGTAATTTGAGAAATTCCCATAGAAATACAATCCGTAACTACCATTCATAAAGGTGTTATTTGTAATCGTCCAGTTGTTATTATCCGCACCATAGATATAAGTCAAACTTCTAAATGTAGAAGTAGAAGTTGTAGTACTCGCTTTGATAATACAACCATCGATAGTATTATCATGGCTACCTCCTGAAGTAGGTGTAGTTAATACACGTAAATAAGAAGAGCCTAAATTCTCCATGGTCATATCTTCAAATGTAAAATAAGAAGCACCATTAAAGTTGACTACATAGTTATCTGCAGAACCAGTAGCTGCATATGATAAAATCACACTATCTGCCTCTCCTGACTGAGATCTAAACACCACATCATTGGCACTTGACATCCCTGTATAAGATCCTAATTCAATTTGCTCTACATAAGTTCCATTTAACACTTCAAATACTGTAGGTCCACAAAGTCCATATGCATCCATAGCATTAACCGCATCAGTAAAAGTCGTATAATCTCCACCTGTACCAATCGTATAAGTACCGTTTAACGCTGGTTCAAATACACCTGCTGCAGTATCGTTACTGGTATCTGTATCCTGAACACCATTTGGCAATTTGGTCCAAACCGTGATATTTGTTGCACCTGCTGGCATAGTTAAAGTATCCAAGGTAACTATTGTATCCGTTGCACCTGTACCACCAAAAGTATCTAATGGTGCAATAAACCATGCAGAATCTAATACACTATTCACATCCCATACAACCATGAAACTATCCACCTGGTTAGTACCGAAGTTAGATACTTTTACACTGATTGAATCGAAACCACCAGCGCAATAAACACCTGGAGTTTCAATTGAAGACAAACTCACGTTATCAGGAGAAGTACTCGCTGGAATATAAGTTACACTACCATTAAATTGTCTTGTACTAAAAGTTGGATTTGGTATAGAACCACCATACCCTACATTTGGTCCAGTCTCAATAGTAGTTAAAGCATCAGTAAACGTACTTTGATTAGATGAATTGTATGTAGTATATACTACAGAAGATGATGCACCACCCACATAAAAACCATATGTTCCAGGAGGCAATACCAAAGGAGTATTCAACACCAAACTTGTAACCACTGGTGTTAAACCAACAGATTGTCCCGTAACCGTTCCGGATTGAATCATTGTCCATCCATTCGCGGTTGAAATTGTAGGCGGTCCACTAATAGGAGTTGTACTATACCATATTTCATATGGCTGCGTACTACTTTGAAATGCTTGTCCGATTTCCATCACCATAATTGGTGCAGTAACCGTTAGGTTAAAGGTACTACCTCCAGACCCATTACCACCATTCAAAGGTGGAACCGTAGAATTGACAAACTGCCCATTAACTGTTATCGTAGCACCTACGAAAAACAGGGTTAACATGGCAGCCATCGTTATAAAATTCTTTTTACGAAGTAAAATTTTTCTCATACACTAAGCTGTTAAAAGTTGATAATTTTATTGATTTTAAGGGTACTAAAATAATTTATAATTGCTTTACCCAAAAAAGGTTACCCATTTTTTTTAGCCCTATTTCAATACAAAACAAATTTATTTTCATGACTTTTATCATAAAACATAGGGGTTGTAGACTTTTTTCAAATGTTTAAAAAAATTAACTTTTTAGTAACTTTTGATCACCCAACCCTTTTGAACATGTGTTAAAAATCAACTTTTTAAAAAATAAAGCCCCTAACTTTTACCAAGTTAGGGGCTTTATTACTCAATTCTTTTTATGCTCTAGCTCACTAAAGCTTTAATCGCATCTACCTTGTTTAATTTCTCCCATGTAAACAATTCTACTTCTTCTTTCCTACTGCCTCCATCAAGCATTTTGAATTCCTTCACCACTACTTCATTTTTTCTACCCATATGTCCATAGGCTGCTGTTTCTGAGTATATTGGATTTCTTAATTTCAAATCTCTCTCAATAATTCCAGGTCTCAAATCAAAAACTTCTTTAACTATTTCTGCAATTCGCATATCCGTTAAGCCATTTTTTGCGGAACCGTATGTGTTTACATTAATTCCTGTTGGTTCAACAACTCCAATCGCATACGAAACCTGTACTAACACTTGTTTTGCCACCCCAGCAGCAACCAGATTTTTAGCGATCCACCTGGTTGCATAAGCTGCTGAACGATCTACTTTGCTTGGATCTTTCCCAGAAAAAGCACCTCCTCCATGTGCTCCTTTTCCTCCATAGGTATCTACAATAATCTTTCTACCTGTTAATCCAGTATCTCCATGTGGTCCACCAATCACAAATTTACCAGTTGGGTTGATATGATATTTGATATCATCAGTAAACAAACTTTGAATATGATCCGGCAATTTTGACTTCACTCTTGGAATCAATATACTCACTATATCGCTGTGGATTTTGTCTTGCATCTGCTCTTCGGCTAATTTGGGATCATTTTCATTGATCACAAATTCATCATGCTGCGTGGAAATAACAATGGAATCTATGCGAATAGGATTATGATTCTCATCATATTCAATGGTTACTTGAGATTTTGCATCTGGTCGGAGATATTTAATTTCGTCTTCTTCTCTACGAATAAGAGCTAATTCGATTAATAGGAGATGCGATAAATCCAAAGCTAGAGGCATATAGTTTTCAGTTTCATCTGTAGCATATCCAAACATCATTCCCTGATCTCCTGCTCCTTGTTCTTCTACTCCCCCTCTATCTACACCTTGGTTAATATCATTTGACTGTCCATGAATTGCTGTTAACACTCCACATGAATTTCCATCGAACTTATAATCACTCTTTGTATATCCTATTTTATTTATTGTTTCTCTAGCTATTTGCTGTACATCAACATAAGCATCTGTTTTCACTTCTCCAGCTGCTACAACTTGTCCTGTTGTCACCAGTGTTTCACATGCCACTTTAGAATTTCTATCAAATGCCAGAAAATGATCTAACAAAGCATCACTAATTTGATCCGCTACTTTATCCGGATGACCTTCAGAAACAGATTCTGACGTAAAAAGGTAAGACATATTATTAAATATTAAATTAAATACTTTTCTTTATGCCAATTCTAAGAATATTATCACAATAAAGAAGTATTCGTTGTTGTTTTTTGACTTAATTTAGATGAAAGGGTCATGAGGCTTACAATTTAGCATTTTTTACTGTGGTTGCAAGCGAACAAATCCTTCCACGGTGCAAATGTAATTTTTTTATATTACTGCTAGTCAATCTCTCATTTCAATTATCAAATAACCATTCAAAACCTTACATTTGACGCTCATATAGATTTACAAATAATGCGCGATTTTGAATTTTCTTTAGCCTATGCTAAAAAACAAGATGAATTAGATCCTTTAAGGCACTTTCGTCAAAAATTCCACTTTCCACAACACAATAATCAAGACACCGTATATTTTACAGGTAACTCACTAGGGCTCGCTCCAAAAACTGCTCTATCTGCTCTTGAACAAGAAATTAATGATTGGAAAAAATATGGTGTAGAAGGACACTTTCAGGCTAAAAACCCATGGGTCAGTTACCATGAAATGTTTGCAGAACCTTTAGCTCATCTAATGGGAGCACAACCTATGGAAGTAGCAGCTATGAATGGATTGACTTCTAATCTGCATTTATTGATGGTTTCTTTCTATCGTCCTACAAAAGATCGATTTAAAATTATTTGTGAAGGGAAAGCATTTCCTTCCGACCAATACGCGTTACAGAGTCAGGTAAAACATCATGGGCTTAAACCGGAAGATGCAATTATTCAATTGTTTCCAAGAGAAGGTGAGCATACACTAAGAACCGAAGACATTATTCAAACCATTCAAAACACAGGTTCCGAACTGGCTTTAGTTATGATTGGTGGTGTAAACTATTATACGGGGCAATATTTTAATATTCCCGAAATTACAAAAGCCGGTCATCAGGAAGGTGCTATGGTAGGATGGGATTTGGCTCATGCTGCTGGAAATTTACCTATGCAATTACATGATTGGGATGTCGATTTTGCCGCTTGGTGTTCATACAAATATATGAACTCAGGACCTGGAAGCATTTCCGGAATTTTTGTTCATGAAAAACATTGTAAGAATCCTGATCTCCCAAGATTTGCCGGATGGTGGGGACATAATAAAGAGCGTAGGTTCTTAATGGAACCTGAATTTGAGCCAATACCAACTGCAGAATCATGGCAATTAAGCAATGCTCCTGTTTTGGCGATGGCGGTTCATAAAGCGTCATTAGATATTTTTATGGAAGCCGGAATTGAAAACTTAAGAGCAAAAAGTATTCATCTTACTTCCTATCTGGAATATGTTATTGAACAAGTTTCAAATGATGATCCAGACACATCATTTGAGGTTATTACTCCATCAATTCCCGAGCAAAGAGGGGCTCAGTTATCCATTTTATCGCATGGTAAAGGAAAGGAGCTTTTCGATCATCTTACCAATGAAGGCGTAATTGCGGATTGGAGGGAGCCTAACGTCATAAGGATCGCTCCTGTACCTTTGTATAATAACTACGAAGACGTTTATAGATTCGGTTCTATATTACGAGACGGATTAAAAGCTTAAAACTATGGAAGAGCTCCTCCCATCTGCCATCAAAGAATTCAAACATTTATTTTGGGTATTTGGCGCATTATTAGTTGGTATTGTGATTATGAGATATGGCATCAAAAAATCCATTAAACCACCTAAAGGAGGACGATTTTTCAAAAGAAGAATAGAAGACAAATAGAAATATTTTAGAATAAAAAAGAATTGCAAGGATGGAAAAAGTAGTAATTGTTGGCGCTGGATTAGTAGGTTCATTATGGGCTGTATATTTATCAAAAGCGGGCTATGATGTAACCATTTATGAACGCAGACCTGACATTAGGCGAGCTGATATTTCTGCCGGTAAGTCTATTAATCTGGCATTATCTACCAGAGGTTGGAAAGCTTTGGATGCAGTAGGCATTGGAGATGAAATTAGAAAAATGGCTATCCCAATGACGGGAAGAATCATGCATGATTTAGACAGCAATTTAACTTACCAACCTTACGGTAAAGAGGGACAAGCAATATTCTCCATTTCAAGAGGTGGAGCCAATGCCAAAATGATGGATTTGGCAGAATCACATGGCAATGCTACCATCCATTACGACATGCAGTGTACCAATGTGGACGTTGAAAAAGGTACGATTCATTTAAAGAATACTATTACCGGTGAGACTTCTACCGACCATGCTGACTTAATTTTTGCATGTGATGGTGCTTTTTCTGCAGTAAGATATAATGCGCTCCAGAAACTAGATCGATTTGATTTCTCTCAAAAATACGTGGAAGATGGATATAGAGAAATCTTATTACCTGCAAATGAAGATGGGTCCTATAAATTAGACAAAAACGCTTTACATATTTGGCCGCGTGGACGATTTATGCTGATCGCTTTAGCCAATGAAGATGGATCGTTTACCTGTACACTTTTTATGCCTCATGAAAATGATGAAAACGCTTTCGATCAACTAAATGACAAAGACGCTGTTGATCGATTCTTTAGATCCACATTCCCCGATTTCTATGAAATGATGCCCAACATTGCTGACGCCTGGGAAGATCACCCTCTTTCTTCTTTAGCCATTGTACGATGCTATCCTTGGACTGCTGGAAAAGTTGCTTTAATGGGTGATGCTGCTCATGCTACAGTTCCATTTTACGGTCAGGGTATGAATGCCGGGTTTGAAGATTGCAGCATTATGTGGGAATTGATGCAAAAACATGGAACAGATTGGAAAACTATTTTCTCAGAATATCAGATTTCACGTAAACCGAATGGAGACGCTGTTCAGGATTTATCGATACACAATTACCATGTCATGCGCGATTTTGTTGGAGACCCAATGTTTTTGTTACAAAAAAAGATCGAAGCTAAATTCTCTGCCCTACATCCGGATAAATGGATGCCATTATACTCTCAGGTAACGTTTAGCAATATTCCATATTCTGAAGCGTTAGAAGTGGGTAAACGACAAGATGCGATCATGAAAGAAATCATGAAAACAGAAAACATCGAAGAGGTTTGGGATTCTGTTGAAATTGAAGAAGCCATCTTAAACGCTATTAAATAATGATTCGAGTAAGCCTTATATTTCTCAGCTTGTTATTCTTTTCCACTCCGATTTGGAGTCAGCGAAAAGCGTATAAAATTCAGAAAAAACAAAAAAACTACTATGAGGCTTACCCTAATCCATTTGATTTCAGACCAACCGGCTGGTTGTTTGAAGGCGGACTGACAGCCACCAAAGGCTTTGCCGAACCAACTTCTATTTTATCTGGCGATTCCACGATTGCGCTAAGCTCATCTATTCGTCCTGGACTATCCTTATCAGCTGGAAGATATCACAGCTTAAAAAAAGGTCATAAGATCATTAAGTACATTGATTATACACTAGGATATAAAATGCTTTGGAACCATGAAAATCAGGATTTAAGCATCGCTTCTACTTCTTCAAGTCAATCCTTATCTAATAATAATGTTGCCCATTATGCCAGTGCCAATTTGAATCTGAATAATGTCATCAGTATTAACGACTACAATTTTATTCAAAACTCTATTGGTGTGCATTTGGATTACCGATTCGCACAAAATTTATCAGGTGATGGGCTCAATCAACAAATCGCACCAGATAAATTTATCATTCAATTACACTACAAATTAGCGTGGGGATTTATGATTGATAATGACAAGGCGCTTATACCCTATATTGAAATCCCTGTCCTTAATATTTCTCCTTCACAAAAGAATTTCTCACAGCTGGATTACTTCAATCAATCCTATCAAAGTGTGATTGTTGGGGTTCGCTTAATGTTATTTAGATTAGGCCAGAAAGAATGTCCGAAAGCGATCAATTACCAGGCTGATCCAAATCAGCAAAATGGTTATTAGAATAACCCGTGTAGCTCGGTATCAATCTTGTGAATAATCAAACCAAGATCTTCTTTATCTTCCTTAAAATTATTATCGTCCACATCAATGATTAATAACTTACCACGTGTATACGAATTAATCCAGGATTCATATCTTTCATTCAAACTTTTCAAATAATCCAAACGGATAGACTCTTCATAATCCCTTCCTCTTGACTGAATTTGTCTCACAAGAGTAGGTACAGAGGCACGTAAGTAGATTAATAAATCTGGCGGCTGCACAAAAGATCCGATCAGATTAAACATAGAAAAGAAATTTTCGAAATCTCTTGTGGTCATCAAACCCATAGAGTGCAGGTTCGGTGCAAAGATGTAAGCATCTTCGTATATCGTTCTATCCTGAATAAAATCCTTACCGCTTTCTCTAACTTTCAAAATTTGAGAAAATCTACTCGTTAAGAAATACACCTGAAGATTAAATGACCAACGCTGCATATCATTGTAAAAGTCATTTAGATATGGATTTTCATCTACATCCTCAAAGTGTGGTTCCCATTTATAATGATCTGACAACAATCTGGTTAATGTAGTTTTTCCTGATCCAATATTTCCTGATACCGCAATATGCATAATCCTTAATTTCTATTAATTTCAATATTTAAAAGGTGTCCAAATTTAAAATTTTACTTCACAATTATTCTATAAATCAACAACTCATTTTGGGTAATTAATAACAATTTGTCATCATGCAGAGTAAAGTCAATGATATCAGCCTGCTCCAACTTCATTTCTGAGGTTTCCGCTGCTTTTAGATCATAAGAGAACAATTTGTTATCCTTGATATAAAATATCTTGTCTGATCTTAACACTATTTTTTTCAATCCGGAAACTGGTATCCGCTTGGTATAACTCCCATACCAATCAAATACTAAAACTCCTTCGTTTGGATCATTTACATATAACCACTTATTATATTCTCTGATATAATTCGGGTCTGGCACAAAACCTAAAATCTGCGATAGATTTCCACTCTGAGCAGTAGGTTCTAATTGTTCATCTAACCTAATCAATTCAAAGGTAGTCTGATCAAAAATCCATATCCCCTCGTTATATGATCTACACACCGCGGTTCCCTGTACATAACCAATCATGTCTAACGAAACCCGATCACCTCTTTCTGACAATTGATTATCCAAATATATCACCTGAGACAAATCTTTAAAAAAAGTAATCATCTTGAGTGCATTAGATGCGTCTAACGTAGAAATTTCTCCAAATGCCAGTGCACTATTTTTTAGCACAAAGTTCCCGGACTCTGTATACTTTCTAATTTCACCACCTTTAACTAAATAAATATTTCCAATATTATCGGACTCGATAAAATCAGCTTGTACCGGAACCTTCTTCTCCAGTTCCAGATATGATTCCTGAGCATTTACATTGCCAACCAGGAACAGCATACATAACCATATATTAAAACGCCAAAATATCATCCATATATTTTCTGGTATTCGACAATCTTGGGACTTTATTTTGCCCTCCCAACTTTCCTTTACCTTTCATCCAGCTATAAAACGTTCCTGATGGTAATTTATGTATAATCGGTGCCTGCAAAACAAAATCTTTATATCGTTTAGCTTCATAATCGCTATTTAACGACTTTAACGCGGTATCCAGAATTTCATTAAACTGCTCCATACTTTGAGGTGGTTTAGAAAACTCAATCGCCCATTCATGCCCTCCCCTATCTTTGTCTTTCATAAAAATAGGGCATGCTGTAAAATCCGTCATAGAAGCATTTGTACGGTCACATGCGACTTTAACAGCCTGCTCTGCATTCTCAACCATCAGCTCTTCTCCAAATACATTCATAAACTGTTTGGTTCTTCCAGTTACCTTAATTCTAAATGGATACAAGTGCGTAAACATAATGGTATCTCCAATCTGATATCTCCATAAACCCGCATTCGTAGAAATGACCAATGCATAATGTACACCTACCTCAACCTCATCCAGTGTTAAAGTTTCAGGATTTTCATCATCCAACCTTTCTAATGGTAAGAATTCATAAAAAACCCCATAGTCCAACATTAATAAAAGTCCTCCATCAAAACTCTCACCATATAAGTCCTGCAGCCCGAAAAAACCTTCAGAAGCGCTATAGGTTTCCATGTAGTTTAATCCCGGTAAATCAAATATTTGATCAAACTGCTTCTTAAACGGCACGAAGCTCACTCCGCCATGGGTATATGTTTCCAAATTTGGCCAAACTTCTCGAATGGTACTTACGCCTTTTATTTCCAAAACTTTGTTTAACAGAACCAATGTCCAAGAAGGAACTCCAGCCAATGTTGTAATGTTTTGATCAGCCGTGCGAATAGCCATCTTTGTAAGTTTCTCTTCCCACTCTGACATCAAAGCAATTTTCTTAGATGGAGTTCGATGTAACTCCGCCCAGATTGGTAAATTATCTATTATTATGGAAGATAAATCACCTGAATAGGATGTAGGATTAGATTTATTAATCTCACTACTCCCTCCAAGCACCAATCCCCGACCAGTAAACATTTTAGAATTTGGTTTATATTTGATGTATAATGAGATTAAATCCTTTCCACCCTTATAGTGACAGGTCTCTAACGCCTCGGGTGTAACAGGAATAAACTTACTCTTATCATTGGTCGTTCCGGATGATTTAGCAAACCATTTCGTTTCTCCAGGCCAGAGCACATTTTGCTCTCCACTTTTAGCCCGATCAATAAATGGTTTCAAACTATCATAATCTTGTATCGGAACCCTACTTTTAAACTCCTTTATCGATTTAATATCCGAATATCCATATTTCTTACCCCAGACCGTATTTTGAGAAGATTGAATTAATTTGTTAAACCAATCATTTTGCACTTCAACCGGGTATTTAATAAACAGTTCGATTTGATGAATTCTCTTTTTCATCGCCCAAACCAATATCGAGTTTAATATTTCCATTCAAAATATTTAGAAGTACACAAATGTAATCTTTGAATCAATTCTCGAAAATGGTCTGTTTTTATTTTTTGTGCAACAAAAAACTATGTTTGCAACAAATAATCTGAAATGAAACAAACTCTAGTTCTTTTTGCTTTTATAACTCTTTTTATTTCATCGTGTGTTAAGGAGGAGTCTCCCTCTGGTCAACAAGGTGGGCTAAGAGATATTATCATTGTTAATCAAGACATTCAAACAAATACAGTATGGGATGGAGATCATGTGTATAGGCTGACAGCTCCGATTGAGATCCGCAATGGAGCCAACCTGACAATAGAACCAGGGTGTATTATCAAGTTCAATGAAGGAGGCTACATTCTTATACCAGAAAATAGTTATAGCTCCATTCTTGCGATTGGAACATCTCAAAACAAAATCATATTTACTTCAAATGGAAACAGAAGACATTCCGGGGAATGGGAAGGATTAATTATTAATGAAGGCCATTCTAGATCATCCTTTAATCATTGCGTTTTTGAGTATTCCGAAAGAGCCATCAACTTCTCAGGGTTCTTTGTAGACGTTGATAATAGTCTTTTTAGGTATTGCGAATATTCGGGAATTAGTTTTGATTCAAAATCTGAATTTGGTTCATTCAACAACAATACATTTGAAAACACTGTAGAAAAACCCATTAGACTAAACGCAACAGCAGTGAATAGTATTGGAAAAGGAAATACGTTTGGAAAAGATTCGTATGTCGAAGTTTATGACAATCTGGATTATCCGGGGAGACATGTTTGGAAAAAATTGGGTATCCCATATAGAATAGAATACAATTACTTCACTATATTCAGCTATACCAGCGATATCTGTGAATTAGTTTTAGAGCCAGGAGTGATTCTAGAGATTTCTGATGGTTTTACCATTGGGTCCTATTTAGGAGATGGTCGTTTAATCGCTAAAGGTACCGCAACAGACCCCATTATTTTTAAATCTATCGCTTATCACAACTCCGGCACCCCATCTTATTGGTCAGGAATTGCTTTCACTGAATATACTACCGGGACAACAGTTTTGGATTACTGCAAAATTTCACATGGAGGCGACAACTCTTATCTCAGCGGAAATATAACGGTATATTCTGCTCCTTTTGGATCTATATCCATTTCTAATTGTGTCATAGAAGATTCTAAGCAATACGGCATATATAAAGTATCTACTGCCGTACTCCCAGATTTAAGTAACAATACTTTTAAAAATAATGCTAGTGGTGATAAAAACTGGTAATCCAATCTAGTTTTTAAATCTATTTCATAAAACAAATTACTTTTGGATTTAAATGAAATAAACATTTGAATCCGCTTCAAACCAAAATAGAATTTTTAAAAGGCGTTGGACCTAAACGCGCTTTATTATTAAATAAAGAGCTTGGTATTTTCACATTTGGAGATTTACTGTTTCATTTCCCTTTTCGCTATGTTGATCGGTCCAAATTTCATTCTGTCAGTGCATCCAATCAAGATCAAACCTTTATGCAATTTAAAGGGCGCTTACGCAAAATCAAAAAGATTGGACAAGCCCGAAAAATGCGCTTAACTGCTGAATTTTATGATTCCACCGGAAGCATAGAGTTAGTATGGTTCAAAGGCATCAAATGGGTAGAACCTAAACTAGATACCGATAGCGAATTTATTTTATTTGGAAAACCTACTAGATTTAATGGGAAATACAACATAGCGCACCCGGAATTGGAATTAGCCAGTACGGCTAAAGTTACTCATGGTCGTGCCCTACAACCTATTTATCATACCACCGAAAAGCTTTCAAACAAAAACCTGCATTCTAAAGCACTCGAAAAACTAGTTTATACTTTAACGCAACAAATACAGGTTAATATCCCGGAAAACCTCACTCTGGACTTAGCAAAAAAGTGGAATTTAATCCCTAGAAATCGTGCTTTGTTTGAGGTGCATTTCCCCAGCAACCCTGAACATTTAAAATTAGCCAGATATCGATTAAAATTTGAAGAGTTATTCTTTATGCAACTTCAAATTTTAAGGTTTAAAAACTTTCGAAAATCCGAACGAAAAGGGTTTGTTTTCGGACAGGTTGGTCAATATTTCAAGCAATTCTATGATGAAGTTTTACCATTTGATTTAACCGGTGCACAAAAAAGGGTGATCAAAGAAATTCGTGCAGATGTAAAAAGTGGCGATCAGATGAATCGCTTATTACAAGGTGATGTCGGAAGTGGTAAAACTATTGTAGCAGTTCTCACAATTCTGTTGGCTATAGATAACGGATTCCAGGCTGCATTAATGGCGCCTACAGAAATACTTGCCTCACAACATTATGAGGGAGTCTCCGAACTGCTGGATAAAGTGGGGATTAAAACCACCTTACTTACCGGTTCAACCAAAGCCAAATTGAGAACTCAAATGTTGGAGCAGCTCAAAAAAGGCGAAATCGAAGTGATTATTGGGACCCACGCATTACTCGAAGATCGGGTACAATTTCAAAACCTGGGCGTGGTCATCATTGATGAGCAACATCGTTTTGGAGTTGCTCAGAGGTCAAGGATGTGGGCAAAAAGCAAAGTTCCGCCACATATTTTGATTATGTCGGCTACTCCTATTCCGCGTACATTGGCCATGTCTTTTTATGGTGATTTAGATGTCAGTATTATTGATGAATTACCTCCCGGTAGAAAACCTATTCAAACCATCCATAAATACGATGCCAACCGTTTGGGGATTTTTGGATTTATTAGAAAACAAATTCAAATAGGGAGACAGATTTACATTGTCTATCCATTAATTGAGGAATCTGAACACTTTCAATACAAAGATTTGATGGATGGATTTGAGTCCATATCCAGAGAATTCCCTCCTCCTCAATTCCAGGTTTCTATCGTCCATGGAAAAATGAAACCTGCCGATAAAGATCAGGAGATGCAACGATTTGTCAAGGGTCAAACCCACATCATGGTAGCCACTACCGTAATCGAAGTGGGCGTAAATGTCCCAAATGCCTCTGTAATGATTATTGAGAGTGCTGAGAAATTTGGATTGGCGCAACTACATCAACTTAGAGGCCGTGTGGGGAGAGGTGCCGATCAGTCCTATTGTATTTTAATTACAGATTACAAACTTTCTGCTGAAGCACGTACAAGAATCGAAACTATGGTTAGAACCAATGACGGTTTCGAAGTAGCTGAAGCAGATTTGAACTTAAGAGGTCCGGGAAATATTATGGGGACGCAACAAAGCGGAATTTTAGATTTTGCTATTGCTGACCTGGCTAAAGATGGTAAGATTTTAAAAGTAGCCAGAGAAGCGGCCATAACTGTTCTGGAACAAGATCCTAATTTAGAATTATCACAACATCAGAATCTAAGAAGACATTTTATTTCATATGTCAAAAAACATCCGAACTGGGGGAATATCTCTTAACTATTTTTTCGTCCTATCATCATAAACAAAGGATATTCGGTTACCACTCCATCGCGTTCCTTCCGTATCGTATAGCAAATCTTATAACCCGTTTGGATAAATCCTGCTTTGTGTAATTGTGAGGTCAATACCTCCTTATCAAACCCCCAATGCCCATCAAAATCATGATTATGAAATGAGCCATCTTCAGTTACTAAATCAATCAAAACCAAATACCCTGATGGATTCAACAAAGATTGAAACGACTCAAGTATGCTATTCACATCATCAATATGATGAAGCGTCATCAACGAATAAATCAGATCAACTTTGAAATGAGGGCGTTCATCCTCCAATAGATTATACTTTACCGGGTGAAAATGAATTATTCCTGCTTGCTCACATTTTTGATCCACTTCCTGAATCATCAATGCAGACTCATCCATTAAAGTAACCTCTTCAAACTCATCTTTTAATACAAAGCTTAATAACCCTGTTCCACAACCATATTCCATGGCCGTACATATCTGTGATAAATCTAACTCCGAATGGATAGCTTTGGCAATCTCATTAGCTCTCTGAATTCTTTCCGGATTCTCATCCCATGAAGCCGCTTTTGAATCGAATTCCTGCACAGGCTTTACATGATATAAAAACTTCCGTCCTCAGGGTTCTCATCCTGATGTTGAAAATCCTTACCTACCATTTGATTTAAATTTAATTCAATAGTACGCGCAATCGTAGTCATTGCAATATCCGTTTTATTGTTATTAAACGGATTTTGTAAATTCAAAGCTGTCTTCTCTAACAAGAAAAATGGTACACTAATCACCAATAAAAGTGGTGCCACCAAATACCCAAAATAATCGGTCAAACCTAAAGGCAACATCATTACGAAGAGATAAAGTAGAAACTCTACCAAAATAGTATAGGTAATTGGAAAAATCGTACTCTTAATACGTTCTGCTTTTCCCATAGCCGCAGTTAATCGCGTGATAGAGTCATCAATTTGAATTACATGAAAACCCGTCACCCATTCTTTTTCCATGGCTTCTTTCAAACATTTCGCATGCAACTTCAATATCGCATTCGGGATATTAGATTCTTTCGCAACCTCAGCCAATTGATTCGGGTCTAATTTATCTTTAATCGCAGTCACTACATCCTGTCCACGTAAAGATTTACCCAAAGCATAAACAAAAGCCACCTGAATCTTCACCATTTCCAGGTGCATTTTTTCAGAATTCTGAGGATTTTCTCTGTCATTAATAAATGTCATTGATTGTCGCACAAGCGTTCTGGAATCATTTACTATTTCTCCCCAAATCTTTCTGGCCTCCCACCATCTATCGTAAGATTGAGCAATCCTAAATGCCAGAATCAACGATATTGTTGTTCCAAGGATAGATGGAACGGCTATAGGTATGGACATACGCTCAACATGGACATAATCATGAAAAAACACAATTCCAATGGCGTAAATTGAAACCACGATCAACTCAGGTTTAATCTTTCCCAATGAATAAACAATTGGTAATTTATTGTCTAATAACATTTATTCTAATTGTTTTTCGATTTATCAATTCTTTACGAAAACCCTACTCTTTTGTTTCATTCCAGGGTTTAAAAACATCTCCCTGATCAACTCTATCTTCAGGAACTTCACGAAGAGGTTCTACCTCTTTTAATCCTTTATGACTATCAGCTGCCAATTTCTGGTATAGCAGGGTGCCCTCTGTTTTCCAGCCCAACATTTTATCGGAAACCTCTTTGACCAATTTAACCGGATTACCTACCCCAACACTTCGGTTAGGTATTTCTTTACCTGCAGGTACAAAGCACAATGCCCCAATTACACATTCATCTCCAATTTCCGCATCATCCATCAACACGGCATTCATTCCAATTAATGTATTCCGCCCCACATTGGCTCCATGTACAATTGCCCCATGTCCAATATGTGCCATTTCTTTCAATCGCACAGTTTTTCCCGGGAACATATGGATAATACAATTCTCCTGAACGTTACAACCATCTTCAATAATAATTTTCCCGATATCACCGCGAATCGCAGCTCCTGATCCGACAAAAACATTTGCGCCAATCTGCACATTTCCAATCACCGAGGCCAATGGATGCACAAATGCTGTTTCATGTATTACGGGCACAAACCCATCATATTCGTATATCACTTCTCAAAATTCTTTACCACAAAACTAAATTTATCAGGATTAAACTTCACTGTTTTTCAGGGTTAAACTTCTCTTTACCTATCAAAAGGTCTTTAAACATTATAAAATCCGAAGCCAATGAATACAATGGATATTGAAATGTAGCCGGTTTATTCTTCTCAAAAAAATAATGGCCCACCCAGGCAAATCCATAACCTACGACTGGCAATAACCATAGATACGTATATTCACTAAGAAATATAGCTCCAAACAGAATTATAAATAAGAGTAAAGTTCCTATAAAATGTAATCCCCGACAAACAGGATGTAAATGTTCACTTAAGTAGTACGGATAAAACTCAGAAAGACTTTTATATTTCCTTGTACTACTCATAGATACGATCTACCTCATCCTTATGTTTTTCCAGGATTCTTTTACGTTTAAGTTTTAATGTTGGCGTCAGCTCATCGTTCTCCACGCTCCACATTTCCTTACATAATTCCATTTTTTTAGGAATCTCCCATTTTCCCAGGTCCTTTGTTATTTTAGTCACATCCTTCCAGATTCTATCTTGAACCTCTTCACAATTTGCGATTTGCTCGTTTGAATCACATACTAAATCGTGACGTTTGCACCATTCACTTACAAACTCATATGCAGGTACAATTAAAACTGCAGGATGCTTTCGGTTTTCACCAATGACCATAGCCTGTTCAATAAACCTGGACTCCTTCAACATATTCTCGATAATCTGTGGCGCAATATACTTACCTCCAGATGTCTTAAACATTTCCTTCTTACGATCTGTTATTTTAAGGAAGTCCTTATTTGGCCCTACCATTTCACCAATATCACCTGTATGGAACCACCCATCTTCAGTTAAAACTTCTCTGGTTTTATCCGGGTCTTTGTAATACCCCATCATCACATTTGGACCTTTACACAGGATTTCTCCATCCTCCCCAAATTTCACCTCAACTTTATCTAATACCCGTCCAACAGTACCAATCATCAATCCCTGATTATCTAATTCGTTTACCGAAATAACCGGAGATGTTTCTGTAAGTCCATACCCCTCATAAATTGGAATTTGAGCTGCATTAAATACTCTGGCCAATCGAGGTTGAAGTGCTGCACTTCCAGAAGCTATAGCCAAAACATTATTTCCTAATGCTTCTCGCCACTTACTAAAAATTAATTTGTTCGCAATACCCAACTGCCACTCATAGAATCCTCCATTTGCCTTATTAGGCTCCCATTTTTCACCAAGTCCAACTGCCCAGAAAAACAACATTTTCTTTATTCCTGTGAGCTCTTGTCCTTTCGCAATAATTTTATCAAATACTTTTTCCAGCAATCTTGGTACTGCAGAGAAGACTTCTGGCTGAATCTCTTTGATATTATCTCCAATGGTCTCCATACTTTCTGCAAAGTATACGCTGGTGCCCTCTTTCAAATACAGGTACAACAATGTACGCTCATAAATATGACAAACCGGCAAGAAGGATAATGATTTCTGACCATGAGTTGCCGGAAATCTAAATCCACTGGCAATCACATTAGACATAATATTGTCATGCGATAACATCACACCTTTGGGTTTACCTGTTGTACCAGAGGTATAAATGATCGATGCTAAATCGGCACTATTGACCCCATCCATTAATTTTTGAACATCACTTTGCTCAGCCCCATCTTTTTTTGCCGGAATATCCGTCCAATGCTGTTCTCCATTAATCTCATCGAAAGTATATACCCCCATCAAAGAAGGTACATTAGACTTGATTTGATTCACTTTCGCCAAAATATCTTCTGCCGAAACAACAACCAGTTTTAATTCGGCATGATTAAAGATATATTCATAATCATCTGCTGAAATGGTAGGATAAATCGGCACATTGATCGCTCCGATTTGCAAAATCCCAATATCCATGATATGCCATTCATATCTATTATTAGAAATCAAACCTATTTTATCTCCCGGCTTAATTCCCATAGCCAACAAACCTCGACTTACCTCATTTGACCGATCTACCAATTCTTGTGTGGAAACACCTACCCATGAACCATTTACTTTTGAAGACATGCAATGTTCCAATGGATAATTTTCCAATTGATAATAAGGAAGGTCAAATAATCTTTTCGGTGCTGTAGCCATAATTTTGCGATTCTTTTAATTGTAGATCACTAAAATAGGTAAATTTGAAGAAACATCTAGGTTCGCAAACACCTCTTTAATTGAATTCTAATGAAATTTAACACATCACTAAATACGCTTCTGGATATTGATTTTCCTATGATAATGGCTCCTATGTTTTTAGTTTCAAATCTGGGAATGACGAAATCAGGAATTGATTCGGGAATTGCTGCTGCATTTCCATCTCTAAATTTCAGAACGGAGGAAGACCTTTCAAATGCGCTTCAAACATTAAATGAATACGCAAAAGACAAATCGGGTACATATGGTGTTAATTTGATTGCTCAAAAGAGTAATCCCTATTTCGAAAAGCATTTAGCCATTTGTGCACAACATAAGGTGCCGTTTTATATCACATCGTTAGGGAATCCTAAAAAGGTCATCGAAGAAGCACACCAGTATGGGGCAAAAGTATTTTGTGATGTAGTGAATATGGAGCATGCACAAAAAGTATATGATCTTGGATGCGATGGTTTTATTGCTGTAGGTCAGGGAGCAGGAGGTCACTCCGGACCTAATCCTCTTCAAATCCTGGTTCGTGCTTTAAAAAACAAATTCGATATTCCCGTGATTGCTGCTGGGGGAATTGCTGATGGTTGGGGGATGGCTTCTATGTTTGCATTAGGCGCAGAAGGAGTATCTATTGGAACAAAATTTATCGCGTCCACTGAGGCTTCTGTGAATGAAGCATACAAAGATGCCATTGTAAGAGCAAAAATGAAGGATATCGTTATGTCTAACAAAATATCGGGTTCCTGGGCGACAGTTATTAATACCCCATATGCCAAGAAAATTGGGCATCAACAGAATTTTATTGAACGATTCCTTTCTAGTAACCGCACAACGAAAAAATATTTTAAAATGTGGGTACAATATATCGGTATGAAAAAGCTGGAACAATCTATCTTACCGGCCAATTACAAAACACTTTGGATTGCGGGTAAATCGTCTGAATTAGTGGATCAGATAGAACCTGTTGTTGACATCATACAACAACTTCAGAAAGAACTGGAGCAGGCATTAGACGAAATTGACCAATTACGACTTCCTTCCAATTTAAGACTCTAATGGACTTCTAACTGACCAAAGTCCATGACACAACCTTTGATATAGTTTTTATGCATTCCCAGAGCTACGCCCACACAATTGTAGTTCGGACTTAATATTGCTTTTCGATGCCCCACATCCTTTACACCATCATCTATCAGCAAACCAATAACATTATCTAAAGGGGTTTCAAACCCCAGACCTACATTTTCTGAAACGGAGATATAGGTTTTAAATAAATGATCTACACGCTTTTTAAATGTTTTGCCATTAGAACCCGTATGTCCTTCAATACCCTTAGCTCCAATATCATCCAAATGTGCTTTGGAAACCTCGTATAGATCCTGTTTCATCACTAAAGGCATTACTGACTCTGCCTTTTTTAAATCAGAATATAATGATTTCACATAATGATTTTTATTCAACTCATAATGCGCGACATATGGTTTCAATATCGCCTCCATAAAAATCTGCGGTTCCAAACGAACCAGATTCATATAAAACGCGACATCCTGTTCTTCTTCGGTCATAAATACCACTCCAGAATTGCCCCTGGCCAAAGTCAATGTTTCTTTAGAAAATTGTCTCAAATCCGGTTGATACAATTCCTGCGTCATCCCAAAAACCGGTAACAACCATAATATGAACGTCCACCCCATATTTTTAAAACTCATAACCTGCCTCCAAATTGTATGAATTGTTTTTCGTTTCATTTCAAGAACTTCCAATTACAATTGATATACCATTTCACCGTCCACAATAGTGTAAGTTACCTGAAGCTTGTTAAACATCTCCGGTCTAACAGTCATCAGATCCATATTTAGAATGGTAATATTTGCTTTTTTCCCCACTTCCAAGCTTCCTTTTTCTTGTTCTTCAAAATTCGCCAAAGCATTCCAAATAGTCATTCCGCGAATAGCTTCTTCTCTGGTCAACGCATTTTCTGCATTAAACCCTCCTTCCGGGAAACCTTTAACATCCTGTCTAAAAACAGCAGCATAAAATGTCTTTAATGGTGAAATGTCTTCTATCGGAAAATCTGTTCCTAAAGCCAAAATGTAATTCTGATTCAGCAAATCTTTATAGGCGTATGCTGTTTTAATTCTATTTTCACCTAAACGATCTTCTGCCCAGTACATATCAGAAGTAGCATGTGTAGGTTGCACAGATGGAATAATAGTATACTTTCTAAATTTCTCCAGATCTTCTAAGGTAACTACCTGCGCATGTTCAATTCTCCAACGCATATCATTTACTCCGATTAACATGCTACCGTAAATATCTAACAATGCACGATTTGCAGAATCTCCAATACAATGCGTATTCATTTGAAATCCCGCTTTCTTTATCTCTTCTGCCAGTTCTTCCATGTGAGTTAGAGGGGTAATAATCATACCATGACTTTCATGGTCATCAGAATATGGATGGATCAACGCGGCACCTCTTGACCCCAAAGCCCCATCTGCATATACTTTAATAGATCTTACGGTCAATTTCTCTTTTGAAATAATTCCCTTGTTTAGGAAATATGATACATTCTCAGGTTGGTCCGACACCATAGCATATACATTCATTTTTAATAATGAATCATCTTGTAATTGTTCAATTAGCTCAATCTGCTCGCGATCTAATCCGGCATCATCTACTGTCGTTAATCCTACTTCAAAACACTTGGTTTGCGCATCTAAAATTGCTTTTTGCATCATTTCAGAATTGGGTTCCGGGATTTTATTCAACACCAGATCTACGGCATTATCGACCAAAACTCCTGTGGGTATCCCATCTACTTTTACAATCATCCCACCATCCACATCAGAAGCTTCATTAACCCCTGCAATTTCCAATGCTTTCTGATTGGCAATTGCTCCATGTCCATCAATACGCCTTAATAATACTGGTCTATCCGGAAATAATTCGTTGAGCTTCTCATTTGTTGGATATTCTGAAATTTCCCAATCATTCTGATCCCATCCTCTTCCGGTAATCCAACCACTTTTATTTGATTTGGAAAACTTCACCACCCGATCAATACACTCTTCCCAGCTTTGAGTTCCCACCAAATTTACTTTTTGAAGACTTAACCCATATCCAACAAAATGACAATGTCCATCAATAAACCCAGGATACACAAATTGTTTTTTTGCGTTTACAGTTTGGTCACTTTGATATTTATTCATGATTTCATGCTCCGGGCCAATCGCTACAATTTTACCCTCATGCACCGCCATAGCCTCTTCTTTTGAAAAAGATTCATCGACAGTATAGATTGTTGCATTATGAATGATCATGTCTACCTTTTCTTTTTGTAAACCAGAACACGCCACTATTGACAAAATACCAATCATCCACAACCACTTCATATCTCGCATAAATCTTATTTAAAATCACCCAAAAATAGAAAAAGTCAAATGGAGTCTTTAACGATTTAAACAAAGCCATTCACATTCCATTATTAAAAACACCACCGTCCAATTTTAAAATATTCTTAATTTAGCCAGAACCAAATGTCACCATGGATTCTCCGCATAAAGAGCTTTACGATAAACACATTCTATCTACGGAACAATTTGAATATCTGGACAAAATAAAGTCAGGTAAAATTGTCTCCTTATATATAGAACTTAGAACACTTTTATATTTAGGCGTCCTACTATTATCTACAGGCATTGGTCTGATGATTTATATACATATGGAGAATTGGGGACATCTGGTTTTAATCATCGGCCTATTGACCCTTGAGATCGGATGCGTCTACTACCTCAGCAAACACATCCCTCCTTATTCTAATGAAGCCCAAAAACCACCCACCCCCTATTTTGATTATATCTTGCTTTTAGCCGCCCTGGTTTTTATTTCGATTTCATCGTATGTTCTTATTCAATATGACCTTATTGAATCTTTAATTAAATGGTCTTCTCTCCTGACTTCACTTCTATTCTTTTATGTAGCATTTAGATTTGACCACAGAGGGATTTTATCATTAGCCATTACCGCGTTTGCAGCATTTTGGGGACTTCAGGTAAGTTTCACACAGTGGTATCATTCAGATTTTGTGAACCTTCTCTCGCTATACAATACGGGAATTTGGGTTGGTGCTTTATTCGCTCTAACCGGATATGGATTGCATTATAAAAACATAAAATCGCATTTTTCATTTACTTTCAAAAGTTTCGGGCTCTTGCTCTTTTTTGGTTCCATAGTTTCCGCTTCTTTTCAAAGCGACTATTGGGTATTTTATGCATTAGTTGCGTTAATCTCAGGAATAAGTGTGGCCGTCAACTCATGGAAAAAACAAGAATATTTGTTTTTTATCATGGGTATCTTAAGTAGCTATATAACAGGTACCCGATTGCTGTTTGAAATCCTGGAAGATTTACCATTCGAATTATGGTTGATGTATTTTATGGCATCAACCGGAGGAATTGTGTTTATGATTGAACGCATCATTAGAAACATGAAAAAAAATCGTCAGTTATGATCGCATATAATCCAGAAGAACTGAAAAAACTTGAGATCATGGATGAAGCGCATTCATGGTACAAGAGTGGTGTGATTGACGATGACCAATGGAGCATTGTAGCACAAGAATTCTCATCTAATTTATACCATCCCCCAATTTGGCTTAGAGTACTTCTTTTTATTGCTACGATAATTGGGGTGAATGCCGGAATGGGACTGTTTGCCAGCACTTTCTTATTTAATACAGACAGTGATAATGCCGTTAGAGTCCTTCTCGCACTTGCAGGAATCAGTTATTTGTTGATTTTGGAATTTGGTTTAATCAAATCCAAACAACATTATAAATCCGGGGTTTCAGAAGCCTTCCTGTTTTTAGGGTTGGGACAACTGATCATAACATTTTACTGGGATGATGATATTTCTCTGTTCTTAGTTTTCATACTTCTTATAGTCGGAGTTTTTATAGCATTGCGATATCTGAATCTCATTGGAGTCATTATTGCCGCTGGTGCATTTGCATATTTGATATTTGACACGCTCTATAGTCTAGGCGGCTTTGCTCAGGCTATAATTCCAATGGTGTTTGTGACCCTTTTTGGAATTCTCTATATGATCAGTCAATACGCCCAAAAGTCTTTTAAAATTCCATTTTACTATAAAAACCATTTTATCCTTATTGATATTATTCTGCTGATATTGACATATCTGGGAGGTAATTATCTCGTTGTGCGTGAACTTAGTATTGGAATGATGGGGTTGGATCTCGCTCCTGGGGAAGACATTCCATTTGCATTTGTTTTCTACTTTCTAACTTCTGTGATTCCTTTGATTTATCTTCTTATTGGGCTTCGAAAAAAGAATATTATTCTCATTAGAACAGGTGTTCTGATTCTATTTGCAAGTGTAATCACCTTTAAATATTACTACAGCTCGGGTCATACTGAGTTCACTTTAACTCTTGCTGGCAGTGTGGTTTTAGGGCTTGCTATTTGGGCCTTAAACTATCTCAAAACCATGAAACATGGCTATACGAGAGAGCAACTATTATCGGATAAATGGTCAAACCTAAACGCAGAAAGTATTTTGGTTTCTTCTACCATGGGTGGAAACGCTTCCATTGAAGAACCTATGAATGATGTGGATTTAGGCGGAGGAGAATTTGGTGGTGGCGGTGCCGGAGATCAGTATTGATCTATTTCTTTACTAAAAAATGAATTACCAAACTATAGAGCATATAGAATAAAACTATAATAGGGATCACTGTGTAATCTAAATACGGGAATCCAGGAATAGTAAACCAATATGGCAAAAACACCGTAATGATCAACAATCCTACAACGATTAAAAATATGTATCGGTGCTTATTTCCGGCCCAGCTCATTTCTTTAAACTTAAAATTAAGCATGGTTACAGGGGCTACCATCATTATAGATAAGAAGATACTGATCAGAATATACCATTCCGGATAGAATAGATTATACACCAAATGGAAATCGAAGTGGCTCCAGTAGTTCATCACCATCAAGTTTCCTAATTGCGCATCACCTAATGGATAATACATATTCAGGTTATACTGAACAGATAAGATAATAGTAAATGACGCTACAAATAATGCTGCGGCAGGTGTCGGCACTCCAATAAACGAATCTGATTGATTTTCATCGATATTAAATTGCGCTAGTCTTAAAGCAGCAAACAAAGCATAGAGTATACCTACAAGCGACAATAACAAATGACCTATCGGACGTGCTTCAATGGGCATAAAATACTCTCCAAAGCCAATAGTAATGTGCTGATATAACATCACCCCCGGCAACACCCCAAATGTGACCATATCTGCCAATGAATCTAATTGCTTTCCAAATTCTCCGCTCACTCCAAGCGCACGCGCGGCTAAGCCATCAAAAAAATCAAGTACGGCAGCAATCCCCATACATAAGGCTGCGCCAAGCATATTGGCCTGGAACGTTAAAATAATTCCCATTATACCAAATGCTAAATTTCCTAAAGTTATCGAATTGGGTACTGCTGCTTTGTAATTCATGAACACAAATATAATGACATGGTTTATGCAAAAACGGGACGTTTTAAGAAGTTTTATATTTTATTCCATAAAAAAAGAGGTCCAAAAGACCTCTTCTTAATTTCATATATGGATTTCTTATAGACCCAATAAAACTTCTGCCGGTTCTTTTCCTCCAAAGATCAACTTCGTTGGGTTTTCCAACATTTCTTTTACAGCTTTCAAGAATCCAACTGAATCTTTTCCATCAATAATTCTGTGATCATAGCTTAATGCTACATACATAATCGGGCGAATTTCTACCTTACCGTCAATGGCCACCGGACGCTCGACAATATTGTGCATTCCTAAAATAGCGCTTTGAGGAGGATTGATAATTGGTGTACTCAACATCGATCCAAACACCCCACCATTGGTAACAGTAAATGTTCCTCCAGTCATTTCGTCCAGACTCAATTTACCTTCACGTGCTTTCAATGCCAAACGCTTTACTTCAGCTTCAATCTCAGCTAAACTCATGGTTTCGGCATTACGAATCACAGGAACCATTAATCCTTTTGGTGCTGAAACCGCAATGGCGATATCTGCATAATCATAAGAGATAATCTCTTCTCCATCAATCATGGAGTTCACCAGTGGATATAGATTTAATGCCTCAGCACAAGCTTTAGTAAAGAAAGACATAAATCCTAAACCCACACCATGTTTCTCTCCAAACGCCTGCTTGTACTTTTTACGTAAATCCATGATTGGCTTCATATCCACCTCATTAAACGTGGTTAACATGGCCGTATCATTCTTTACCGATACTAAACGCTTAGACAGTTTTCTACGTAACATACTCATCTTCTTACGACTTTCGTTACGCTCTCCTGTTGGTGCATATATCGTTGAAGCATCCACTCCACCAGTTAAATATAAATCAACATCACCTCTAACAATCTTACCATTAGATCCTGATGGATTTACCTTAGTTGGATTTACCGCATTTTGCTTCATTACCTCTTTTGCCAAAGGTGTAGCTTTTACATTCACCTCAGGTGTAGATGCAGCTGGTGCTGGCTTATCCTCAGCAACAGGTGCCGGAGCCTCTTCTTTTGATTCTGCAACTGCAGATTCGAACCCTTCTGGTTTCTCAGCATCAGTATCAATATTACATACTACCTGACCTACCTCTACAGTATCTCCTTCTTCAGCAATCAAAGTGATTACACCAGAAGCTTCTGCCGGCAATTCCAATGTAGCTTTATCCGAATCAATTTCTGCAATAATTTGATCCGTCTCTACATAGTCACCAGACTCTACAAGCCATTGTGCGATTTCTACTTCTGTAATCGATTCTCCCGGACTCGGGATTTTCATTTCCAAACTCATAATCTATTTAAAAACTTGATCAATAATTTTATTTTGACGATACTCAAATGCTTTTGAAGAACCCGATGCCGGACTTCCACTTGATCTACGCGAAATTACATCTAAATTGAATTTACGCATCTTACGTAAAATATATCCCCATGCACCCATATTCTCTGGTTCTTCCTGAACCCAGAATAGTTCAGCTCCTTTATATTTTTCTACGATAGCTTCAATTTTCTCCATATTCAATGGATATAATTGCTCCAATCTTATGATGGCAACATCATCTCTTTTTAACTCTTCACGTTTCGCAATCAGATCGTAATAAATCTTACCATTTAAGAATACCACACGTTTCACGTTTGATGCATTAATGGTATCATCGATAATTTCCTCAAATGTTCCGTTAGAAAAATCAGACACTTTTGATACACACTGTGGATGTCTTAACAATGATTTTGGAGTAAAGACAACCAATGGTTTACGGAAATCTCGTTTTAATTGTCTTCTTAATAAATGGAAGTAATTTGCTGGGCTGGTACAATTTGCTACCACAAAATTATCCTCAGCAGCCAATTGCAAGAAACGCTCCATACGCGCACTGGAATGCTCAGCTCCTTGTCCTTCATATCCATGAGGTAATAGTATGACCATACCATTCATGGTTTTCCATTTGTCTTCTGCAGCTGATAGGAACTGGTCAAAAATAATCTGTGCTCCATTGGCAAAATCACCAAACTGCGCTTCCCAAATCACCAATGAATTTGGAGACGCTGACGCATATCCATAATCAAATCCTAATACGGCATACTCCGATAAGAAAGAGTTGTATATACTAAAACTTCCCTGTTCTCCCGCTAAATGACGTAAAGGCACATACTTTTCTTCGCTGTCTTCTACCATCACAGTAGCATGTCGATGCGAAAATGTTCCTCGTTCCACGTCCTGACCACTAATTCTTACATCATGACCTTCAGTCAATAAACTCGCATAGGCCAAAAGCTCTCCCATAGCCCAATCGAGTCTATCGGTATTTAGCATTTCCTTACGCGCATCAAATAGTTTTTGAATCTTTCTAAAGAACTTTTTGTCTTTAGGTAAATCATTCAATGCGACACCTAAACTTTTTACCTGATCCTCTGAAATTGCTGTTTCTACAGGTTTCAAAACATCACCAATTACCGGCACTGATAATTCTTTCCAGGTCTCTTTCATGAAGTCTTGAATATCTGCGTGTTCTTCGCTTTTCGCAACTTCTAAACCTTTATTTAATTCTTTCTCAAAAGCTTCTTTTGATTCTTTGGCATAAGAAGCCGAAAGGATTCCCTCCTGAATCAGTTTTGCGGCATAAATATCTTTTGGATTCTTATGCTTTGCAATGGCTTTATATAATAAAGGCTGTGTAAATCTAGGTTCATCACCTTCGTTATGACCAAACTTACGATACCCTAATAAATCGATAAAAACGTCCTTTTTATAACGTTGTCTGAAGTCCATTGCGATTTCCATCACGTGCACCACAGATTCTACATCGTCTCCATTTACATGAAAAACCGGAGATAAAGATACTTTACCTACGTCCGTACAATAGGTACTTGAACGTCCATCAATATAGTTGGTAGTAAATCCAACCTGATTATTAATCACAATATGAATTGTACCACCGGTTTTATATCCATTCAACTGTGCCATTTGCACAACTTCGTATACCACTCCCTGACCAGAAATAGATGCATCTCCATGGATTACGATAGGTAACGCTTCATCTGAGCTTTCTAATTCATTATCAATCTTAGCTCTTGTAATTCCTTCCACTACCGGACCTACGGCCTCTAGATGTGATGGATTTGGAGCCAATGTCAATTTTAATTCTTTTCCCTTATTGGTTTTTACCAATCTGGTTGATCCCAGGTGATATTTTACATCACCATCAAACAACTCATCATCATAATCTAATCCTGCAAACTCCGTAAAGATTCTTTCTAATGGTTTTTTAAAGATATTCGCTAAAACATTTAAACGACCACGATGCGCCATTCCAATGATCAACTCTTTCACACCAAGATCAGAACCATTTTCCATCAAAGCATACAAAGCAGGAATTAATGCTTCGCCACCTTCTAGAGAGAACCTCTTTTGCCCTACGAATTTCTTATGTAGAAAACTTTCAAATTCTACGGCATCATTTAGCTTACCGTAAATTCGAAGTTTTTGATCTTTAGAATAATCAGGTGTATTTCTGTTTTTCTCTACCCGCTTCACAATCCAGTCCAATTGCTCAGGTTTACGGTTGTACACATACTCTACTCCAATTGACTTACAATACGTTTGTTCCAAGAAAGCAATAATCTCTCTTAAAGTGGTAGATCCGATACCCAAAGTTTTTCCAGCATGGAAAACGGTATCTAAATCACTTTCTTGTAATCCGTAATATTCAACTGAAATTGTATCGGTATAAGCTCTTCTGGTACGCACCGGGTTTGTTTTTGTAAACAAGTGACCCCTTGTCCTGTAACCATCAATTAACTTATAAACTTTAAACTCTTTTTCTACATTGGCTGGGATTTCCCCACCATCATATTGCTCTAACGCAAATTCAAATCCCTGAAAAAATTCTTTCCAAGTTGCATCTACATTCTCAGGGTTCGCTTTGTATTGCTCATAAACCTCGTTTATGGCGTTCACATCTCCGTTCCCTACGTAGGAATAATTGTCCATTTCTTGGCTCGTTGATTTATTGGCAAATTTAGATTCAATTTCGGGGTTAAAGAAATGAAACTTTGATTTATTTGGAAATATTTTAATACTTAAGTTACACACGATTTATAATCTCGTAACATTGGATCACAACAACCTCTTGTACTCCTTGCTACACCTACGACACAAGCTATTCGTCTCCCACTTTCAAAATGTTGTAAATCCCTTTTAAGTTAATTAATCGAGTAACAAATGCCCATCCAACTGAAAATATCAGGAGAATTGCCATCATTAATTTGTGATCAATATCAAATAAACAGATGATTTCGGCCATGGCATATAGACCTCCTGAAAACAATAACAAACTCGCAATAAGCTGCCATCTGGGCTTGATAACAAACACTTTTTTGATATATAATAACTGAAGTCCGACCACAACAATTTGGGTCACTAAAGTGGCCATTGCCGCCCCTTTAATCCCAACGGCTGGAATCAAACTATAATTCAATCCTACATTGATAATCAACCCAATTAAAGATATGGCATTAAGTACTTTCATATCTCCGTTTGCTGTGAGTAATGTCCCAAAAACATATGTAGATGCTAATGGAATAAATGTATACATCAAGATAGTTTGAATTTCCGCTGACTTTTCAAACTCCGCATTAAACAAAATTCTAACCACGTCAATACTAAAAAATGAAATAACAATTGCCGCGATAATTGCTGGGGTGACCAGTAATCTAAATGAAAGTGACATCAAATTCTCAATTTTTTCTTTTTGTGCCAGCATTTTCGAAAACATGGGTAGTAGTAATGTTGCAAACAACAATGCAAACATACTTGCCATCTCTGGTAGTCTATATCCCTGTGCATAAATTCCCGCTTCTTTTGCACCATCCGGAAGAATACTTTCAATCATAATAACATCAATTCTATAGTAGATAGTCATGATTAAAGTCAACATTGCATACGGGAAACTATCCTTTACAATTTTAGGTAAGACATCAAATTGCGGTTTTTCAATTTTGACTTTCGCTTCAAACAACAAAATAGCCAGTGCTACTACAATGGTGGACAGATAAGCCGCTCCCTGAGCATAGGCAAACCATTCAATTCTAAATGGCACATTTACAATATCCGTCCAAAGTAAAACGCCACAAATCGCAATCATGAGTAATCGATCCAACACAGACACTATACTATCTACTTTGAAGAACTGGAGTCCTGCCAGATTTGCTCTTAAAAACAACACTATAGATAGCAACACCTGATTTATACCTATAATCAACAAGAGAAATAAATAATGATCGGGATAATTTTTAATGTATTTCCCAACGGTCATAACCAAAACCACAAACAACAATCCAAATCCTAATTTGACCACCGATAAAGTAGATAGCAGCTGTCCAGCTGCCTTAGGGTTCTGAGAAATATTTCGATTTTGAAAGTTGTTAATTCCAAAATCCAGAAAAATATGGAACAGAAACGAGAAGTTTAACATCGTAAAATAAATCCCATAGGATTCTATTCCCACTGCGTTTTGGACCCCAATACCGATACCTAAAACCCAGAAGGGCTTAATCAGTAGATTCAGAAATAAGAGGAATCCTAAATTGGTAATGAACTTCTTTTGCACATTATTGATTTTGGGCTTCGTATTAACATCTCACCCTTATTATTGCGGCCGTAAAAGTAATAAGTTTTAAGCTGGGCTCCCATTAAATTTATGGTTCTGCAATTTGAATGACATCAGATGCTTTTTGCCGTTGACAATATTTTTTGCAATTATCCCCATCGAAAATGTTACTTTCGTCTCGTTATTTCAGAAAATAATTCAGGTTGAAAATTGCAGTTAATACAAGGTTATTATTACCCGGTAAACTAGAAGGTATCGGATGGTTTACATACGAAACCCTTAAACGCATCACTGAATCACATCCTGAACATGAGTTTTTATTCTTATTTGATCGCCAGTGGAGCGAAGAGTTTATCTTTTCTGATAATGTAACTCCGGTCATAGTCCCCCTTCAGGCCAGGCATCCTATTTTATATTATATCTGGTTTGAATGGCTAATCCCGCCTATTTTAAGGAAAAATAATGTGGATTTATTTTTATCTCCTGATGGATATTTAAGTCTAAGTACGGAGAAAAAACAGTTGGCCGTCATCCATGACATCAACTTTGAATATTACCCACGTCATTTACCCTGGTTTGCAAGGAAATACTATCGTTTCTTTTTCCCTAAATTCTCGGACAAGGCAAATCGCATTGCAACGGTATCACAATTTAGCAAAGAAGACCTGATTCGTCATTATGAAGCTGATCCAGAAAAAATTGATGTGGTATATAATGGAGTCAGTGATGTATACCAACCTGTTTCGGAAACTGTAAAACAAGAAGCACGTAATAAACATACCAAGGGAGTTCCATATTTTATTTTTATTGGTTCTATTCAACCCAGAAAAAATCTCACACAACTGTTTAAAGCCTTTGATTTATTTAAGAAAGCCAATAACACAGATATTAAGCTTCTCATTGTGGGAGAAAAAAGATGGTGGACCAAGGCTATTCGAACGGCTTATGATGAAATGCAATTCCAGGATGATGTTGTTTTTTCAGGAAGGTTAGAACAAAATGAATTAAGTGAGGCTCTGGCATCTGCTTTAGCATTGGTTTACGTTTCATTTTTTGAAGGATTTGGAATTCCTATTGTGGAAGCCATGAATTGTAATGTACCAGTAATCACATCAAATGTAACATCTATGCCGGAAGTGGCCGGAAAAGCTGGTGTATACGTGAGTCCTTTCGACTCTGCTTCTATTCAAGAAGGAATGGAAAAAGTTGCTTTTGACCCAAAACTGGTTTCAGGTCTGATTGAAGCGGGGAAGGAACAAAGAGAAAAATTCAGTTGGGACAAAACAGCACAGGCCCTATGGAATTCAATCGAAAAATGCATTCATGAGTCTTAAACCTTTTTTTCAAGAAAACATATTAGAAGCTGGTTGTGATGAAGCTGGTAGAGGATGTTTATCGGGTCCAGTGGTAGCCGCTGCCGTAATTTTGCCTCCGGACTTTTCGAATACTGTCCTCAATGACTCTAAAAAACTAAGTGAGAAAAAACGTTATGAGTTAAGACCTATTATTGAGCGTGAAGCTATTGCATGGGCAGTAGGAATTGTTTCAAATACCAAAATCGATGAAATTAATATTTTGAATGCTTCTTTTCTGGCCATGACTCAAGCCGTTAAAAAATTAAACCTGGCACCGGAACATTTATTAATTGATGGAAACCGATTTAAATCGGATCTGGATATTCCTTTCACATGTATGGTAAAAGGTGACTCCAGATTTATGAGTATTGCCGCTGCATCAATTCTGGCTAAAACATACCGTGATGATATCATGCTAGATTTGCATAAAGAATATCCGGTATACGACTGGGATAAAAACAAAGGCTACCCCACGAAAAAGCATCGTCAACAAATTGCCATTCATGGCGCAACTCCTCATCATAGGAATTCATTCACACTTTTGCCAAAATCTGTATAATGTCTAGATACGTTCTTTTCATCATACTGTTGGGACTTTTTTCATGTTCTTCAGAACCTCAACCGGAAAAAGCACCTTCATCAAATCCTAAGGTAATTCAGAAAAAAGAGTCCTCGGTAAAAAAAGAAACACCACAACCATCCAAAAAAAAATATCCTCGAATCACAAATCAAAATGTGACCAAATTTCTTACCCGTTATGGAAAAGAGAACAAGGAAACGGTGATTAGACTAACGTGTCCCTATGGAGACATTGACATCAAACTTTACAATAACACGCCACTACATCGAGCGAATATGATTTACCTTACAAAACGAGGGTATTTTGATCTCACTCAATTTTACAGGGTATCCAAAGATTTTGTAGATCAGGCCGGAAACTCAGATGAATGGGAATGCCAGGAAATGCGTGCTAAAATTGGAGGATACACTCTGCCGGCTGAATTTAATACCCAAAACATTCATAAATATGGTGCAGTTGCTATGGCCAGACGGTATGACAAAAACCCAACCAAGAGATCTTCACCATTTGAATTCTATATTACGCTTGGACGCCCATACAACGCCACTGAAATTAGGGCGCATGAAAGAGAGTTTGGTACTCATTATACAGACGCGCAAAAGAAAGCCTATAAAACTATTGGCGGCACACCATTTTTAGATCAACAACATACTGTAATTGGTGAAGTCATCAGTGGTATTGAGGTGGCTCAAGAATTAAACAAAGTCAAAGTAGACAATAGAGAATGGCCACTTACGGAGATTCCGATCTCGATGAAAGTTATTCGCTAAACTCAACTTAAATCCATTGGAATCAATTTCATCGCGAATACGACCTTAGAATCTTCTCCGGACGTACGCTCAATTTCATCCTGAACTATTTTCATGACTTCTTTGTACTCACCAAAAACCTGTGTACTCATATTATTTTCATGAATCGTTACATTCTCATATGATTTTAATCTCTCAATAAAATCACGAATTGGAGGTTTATAATCCGGATTTAAAGGATACATACTGATATCAATTGACACATTCATCTTAATTACAATTACAAGTTAACGGAAACAATTTCACACAATCCTTGGGTAGCATTTGACGAATTTTATCTGCCGTTTCCGGCTCTACATAAGAATTTCGAATATTTAAGAAATTAAGGTTTCTACAATTTGCCAATTCATTTGGAACGTCTTTTAAGTTGGTATAATCCACATCTAAATACTCCAAATACTTTAAATTCCCTATGGAAGACGGTAAATACCGAAATGAATTATGATGGAGTTCCAACACCTTTAAATTCACCAATTGTCCCAATTCTTCAGGAATAGAATCAATTTTATTTCGACTCAGATTTAATTCTTTTAGTTGCTTCAATTTAGCAATCTCCACAGGTATCTGCGTAATCTTATTCTTACTCAAATTTAATTCCTGGAGATTTTTAAGGTTGCATATTTCTACGGGGAACTCGGAAAGTTTCTGTTTCTTTAAGATTAATACTTTTACACTGTCACCAGCCTGAATAGCTCTGGACAAATCAGTGTAAACGCTATCTTTTTGGGCAGATAAAATCAGCGAAATTCCTATCAGCCAAATGGTCAATAACCATTTCATATTCCTAAGATTTGTAATACTTCGGATTGATCTTTCTGTAATTGAACCCCAAGAGCTTCGATATTCTCGAACTTTTTCTCACTCCGAATTCGCTTTTTAAAGTTCACCTGGATCGGCTCTCCATATATGGTGCGATTAAAATTAAATATGTGGACTTCAATGCTTCGGTGACGCTCGTTACTCACAGTCGGATTGTACCCAATATTTAGCATTCCACCATATATATCACCGTTAACGATTACCTCAACCGCATAAACTCCAGTAGCCGGTATGATTTTATGGATACTTTCTATTTCAATATTTGCTGTTGGAAATCCCATAGCAGCCCCTTTTTTACGACCATGAGCTACCTTTCCAGAAATCATAAATTCATAACCCAGAAATACATTCGCTGTCTTTACATCTCCTTCGTCCAGAGCCTTTCGAATCTTGGTACTACTGATATTTATGTTCTCAAATGTACGCGCCTCGATCTGTTCAATTTCGAAGTCATATACTCTGGAAAATTCCTCTAAATCGGTGATTGACCCTTCTCGATTACGGCCAAACTGATGATCATAACCAATCACCAAAAGCTTAGTTTGCAACTCCTTAATCAAAACATCTCTAACAAAAGAAAGTGAACTTGTTCTGGAAAACTCCTTAGTAAAAGGAATGATCACAAAATGATCTATCCCGGCCTTTTCTAACCTATCGATTTTTTCATCAATGGTATGCAGTAATTTGATATCAATATCCGGATGAATCACTGTACGTGGATGCGGATCAAATGTAACCACCACTGTTTCACCATTATTCTTGATGGCCAGCTCTTTAATTCTATTTAATATCTCTTCATGTCCACAATGTACGCCATCAAAAGTTCCTGTAGTCACCACCGCATATTGGGGCGGTTCAAACTTTTCTATTCCGTGATATACCTTCAAATCCTCTTCCTTTATTTAAGGCATACAAAACTAATAATCATAGTGAATTGAAAAACGTACCCATGTCATATAAGCTAACCTACTCAAATCTGCGCCTTTAATTCCTTTTCAATATCCTATACCTTAGTAAATTCACTACTTTTAGGTAGGTCGTTATGACTTAAACATGACATTCCGACTTTTCCCTTTAATGTTACTTTGCAGTCACAAATTTTAATAAAGGCAATTACAATAAACATCATGAAAAAACTTTTACTTTTTATAGTTATCTGTTTACCTACATTGGGATTCTCTCAAGCTGATTCTGTGTCAATTGACGCAGGTTACACACACCAGGCTTTCTATAGTTTCAGCAATGGACTTGTAAAAAAATCCACTTCTGATTGGGATCTTGCATTTGGAATTGGAGGCTTCAATGTTGATATCAGAACAAATGAAGGTCATAGCGTTAAATTATACCTGTATCCAAATGGAGATACTGCTGCGTGGAATAACATCGATACCACAGGACTTCACAATTGGATGCCAAGACATAACGATGAAAACAACTGGAGCAACACTGCTTTCACTACCGGAGGAAATCACCCGGATTACGGATGGGGTGTATACAATTCTACTACGCACGATGTGGTTGGAGACAGCATTTATATTTTACAAACGAAAGCAGGAGACTTCAAGAAACTGCGCATTGATGGTATGTATGCCATGACAGCTGAATTTAAATTCACTTACGCCAATTTAGATGGAAGCAATGAAATGACCGGTACTGTTAAGAAAACGGATTACACTGGTAAAAACTTCGCTTATTACTCCATTGATAATAATAACGTATTGGACTTAGAACCTATGGCAGCTGATTGGGATATCGTATTTAGTAAATATGGTGCGGTTCAGCCTCAAGGAGGATATTATAATGTAACTGGAGTACAAACCAATAAAAACCGAACTTCTGCTGAAGCAAGAGGTGTTGATCTTAACACTGTAGACTGGAACACGCAAAACTTTGTAAGTGAAGTTGGAACTATTGGGTGGGATTGGAAATCATTCAACATGGGTACATTCTCATATGATATTGAAGACAGTTTAACATACTTTGTTGCAGATACCAACAATAACGTTTGGCAAATCACTATGACTGCTTTTGATTACACGGTTGGAAAATTTGTATTCAACAAGAAAAGAGTAAGCGGTGTAAGTGTTGAAGACATTACTAACGGGTTTAACGAGGTGAAATTATTCCCAAATCCAGCTACAGAAAATGTAACACTTAACATTGAAAGTGAGCAAGTAATAAACGATATCGATGTAAACATTTATTCTCTTACCGGGCAATTAGTTTGGTCTCGCAAAGTTGATATCGTTTCTCAAACCAATATCGAAATTCCGGTTCACAACTGGCAAAAAGGAATTTACATTGTTAGAATTGGTTCAAGCAATGTGATCCAACAACTTGTAGTTCAATAAACGAAATACTCCAATTTAGCAAAGATGGATTGTACGGTCCATCTTTGCTTTTTTTATTTTAGGACAGCATGTATTCAACAGCTAAATATCATTTACAAAGAGTCATTCTTTTATTGGGAATGACTTTTTCTGTTCTATATATTCATGCTCAGGATACAAAAGTTACGGTAATTGATAAAACAATGGGAACCACAATCCCCTATGCTCACGTTCAGTTTACCGATATCAAAACATCTAAATCTGAAATCGTTTTAACCAACAACGATGGGGTGGCTACACTACCTGCCACTGAAAACTTTAACCAACAAATTGCCATACATATTACCTACATTGGTTTTAAAACATTTAATGACACCATTCAAAAAGGGACGTCCATAAAGGTCAAACTTTCCGAAAGTATCCAACATTTGGAGCAAGTGGTTGTTACCGGTCAATTTTCAGCTTCGAGTCCGGAAAAAGCCTTACATAAAATCACACTCATTACTCGAGAAAAGATCGATGCTTTAAATGCTGTTTCTCTGGATCAGGTTCTGGCGCGCGAATTAAACATGAGTATTTCCAAGGATAATGTATTGGGAAGTAGTATCAGCATTCAGGGGTTATCTGGCGAAAACGTAAAAATACTGATCGATGGGGTTCCCATGATTGGTCGGTTGAATGGGAATATCGATTTAAGTCAAATCAACCTGAACGATATTGAAAGAATTGAAGTAGTTGAAGGACCTCTATCCGTTTCATATGGAAGTAACGCATTGGCTGGAACTATTAACTTAATCACCAAAAAAGATCAGCAAAAGCCATTATCTGTTAATGCCCGATATTATGGCGAGAATATCGGCACCCATAACGTAGATGGCCGAATCGGATTTAAAAAAGGTACTTATTTCGGAGCTGCAAATTTCACTCGTAACTTCTTCGATGGATGGAATGTAGATGATCCCACATGGGAAAACCCTGCACTCATAGCAGACTCTTCACGTGTTCAATTATGGAAACCCAGAACCCAATACCTGGCAGGTTTTAAATTAGGTAAAAAATTAAAACATGGTACGGTATTATATAACATCAATGGTTTTGATGAAAAGATCACGAACCGGGGTACACCGAGAGGGCCATATGGAGAAAGTGCTTTTGATGATTTATACCTCACCAAACGTTTAGATAATTCTATCAACGTTAACGTTAGTGTAGACACCATTAATCAACTAAATGTACTTGCGGCTTATAATTTATATGAAAGAAAAAGAGAAGCATATATTTCTGATTTAACTGGTGTGACTTCCAGACCCAATCCAACTGATGGAGTTAGTGATACGACAAAAACCACATTGATGATGCTACGCTCAACATTTACTGGAAAACCTGTGGGTAAAAATTGGCGGTATCAACTTGGGGTAGATCTAAACAATGAAATTGCATTCGGAGAAAGAATCAAAGACAAAGAACAAAGCATCGGTGACTATGCCGGATTTGCCAGTGTAGAATGGCAACCCAACTTGAAATGGACCATTCGCCCGGGAATACGTATGAGTTACAACACGCAATATGGCGCTCCTGTAGTTCCTTCCCTGTACGGGAAGTATCAACTCAAACCTACTATGGCCATTCGTGGCTCTATTGCACGTGGATTCAGAGCTCCTTCGGTCAAAGAATTATATATGAATTTTGTTGATGTCAATCATAACATCCTAGGTAATACGGACTTAAAAGCAGAAACTGCATTACATACCAGCTTAAACTATTCATTCGTTCAACTCAAAAAAGGACGCACTTTAAAAATTAAGGTAGGCTTATTTTACAATCAAATCCAAAATAAAATCACTCTGGCTCAAAGTAGCACAACGCTTTATTCGTACGCCAATATTGAAGAAGCTCTATCCCTTGGATTTAATGCAGAAGGCCAATACAATATTGGGCATTTAAAGACCAGTTTAGGTTTTTCCTATACCGGGACACAAAATAGTTTAGCCAATACGGAAACAAAGCCTGAAATTGGTTACAGTCCTCAGTTGACCTCCTCTCTATCATATGATTTTAAAAAATACAAATCTAATATTTCAGTTTTCTGGAAATTCTCCGGACAAGTTCCTCAAATTATTCTTGACGAAAACGATAATCTGCAACAATCATTTATTGATGCTTACAACATTTTGGACGTCACAGCCAATAAAAAATTCTGGAAGGACCGGGTTATATTAGGGATTGGAGTAAAAAATATTTTAGATGTCACAAACATCTCATCTTCTGGAGGTGGAGGTGCACATAGTGGAGGTAGCTCCCGACCAATTGCTCCGGGTAGAGTATATTTTGTTAAACTTGGGCTCCAGTTATAGTATAGCATTTTGAAGAACACTAACATAAATAAGAGGCGTGCAACGGATTTAAAAATCGGAGAATCCAGTGTAATCGATAGTTTTGAAAATGAAGAATTCTCTTCACAATTTTTAGAAATCGGATGTCTCCCGAATGCGCCTGTTGAACTAGTACGTAAAGGCCCTGCAGGGCAAACACTCTATTTAAGAGTTAACGGACACGCATACGCTTTCCGAAAAGAAGAAGCTTCTCATATTATTTTAAAGTTCTAGGATGGGTACGAATGATGAAGTTTTAAAAATTGCGTTGATCGGAAACCCAAATGCGGGGAAGACTTCTGTTTTTAATCGATTAACGGGACTCAATCAAACTGTTGGTAATTTCCCAGGTGTTACCGTAGATAAAAAATCGGGATCATATCCTCTTCCGGACGGACATAAAGCAATCATTACTGATTTACCTGGGACATATAGTCTGTATCCAAATTCTACAGATGAAAAAATTGTATTAGAAACCCTGCTCAATCAAAACAATAGCGCTTATCCTGATTTGGTGTTATATGTAGCAGATGCTAACAATCTGGAAAGGCATCTGGTCTTACTTACTCAGATTATGGACTTTGGAATTCCTATCATTCTATTGCTCAATATGATTGATGTGGCAAAGAGCGAAGGTAAATCTTGCAATGATTTAAAACTTTCGCAAAGCCTGGGCATTCCCGTAGTAAAAGTGAATGGTAGAACTGGGGAAGGTACCGAAAATATTGGACCGGTAATTCTGCAATTAGAAGGTTCTCACCCTGCGCCCTTTCTTAATGTGGAGCCATATGCTTTTGAAATGGAAAATGAGGTCAAAAAACTATTTGGCTTTGACAATAACTATCGAGCACTTCTAACTGCTCACAATTACAAGAAATTAGATTTCATAAGCGAGCAAGACAAAAATTATTTAGATCAGCAAGTAGAAAAACTTCAATTTAAAAGTATCGGCTTGCAATTTGATGAAATCATGGCACGCTATGACCAACTCCATCCAATTATGGAGTCCATGGTAACAGACACTGGTGAAGATGATGAAACCAGAACGGCCAAAGCCGATAAAATTTTAACGCATCCAGTCTGGGGAAGTTTAATTTTCATCTCCACATTATTTGTGATTTTTCAGGCCATTTTCGCCTGGGCATCGTATCCAATGGACCTAATTGATGAAGGGATGTCCTGGATCATAGAAAGTACCAAAAACGCGCTCCCACCCGGATTGTTTTCGGACTTCTTTACCGATGGTATTTTAGCCGGAATTGGTGGAATCATCATTTTTGTCCCTCAAATCACGATCTTATTTATTCTGGTTTCTATCCTGGAAGAAGTGGGATATATGTCCAGAGCTGTTTTTCTTTCCGATACCTTGATGCGGAAATTCGGATTAAATGGTAGAAGTATTGTCTCTTTGATTTCAGGTGCAGCATGTGCGGTTCCGGCTATTATGGCAACACGTACTATTAGTAATTGGAAAGAGCGCTTGATCACTATTTTTGTCACACCTTTTATCAGCTGTTCTGCACGAATTCCGGTTTTTGCGGTATTGGTAGCCTTTGCGGTACCGGATAAAACGGTCGGTTCTTTCCTGAACTTACAAGGACTGGTTATGATGGGTTTATATACGCTTGGAGTCATCGCAGCACTAGGATCAGCATGGGTGATGAAACTGATTTTGAAAACTAATGACGCCTCTTTCCTCATGATGGAACTTCCAACGTATAAAATGCCGTATTGGAAAAATATTGGAATTACCGTTGTTCAGAAAGTGGGTATCTTTATTAAAAATGCCGGCCAAATTATTTTGATCATTTCTATGATCCTATGGGTATTGGCTTCTTTTGGACCTGGAAACTCGCTTGAAACTATCGAAGACAGTATTCGTACCGAATATGCTTCTCAGTCCATAGACGAGAATGAATTAAACAACATCATTGCGTCCAAAAAAATAGAAGGGTCTTACGCAGGAATCTTAGGAAAAGAAATCGAACCGATTATTCAACCATTGGGTTTTGATTGGAAAATTGGTATTGCATTGATTACTTCATTTGCCGCTAGAGAAGTTTTCATCAGTACTATGGCTACCATTTATAGTGTGGGAAGTGATGGTGATGTATTATCTTTAATGGATAAAATGCAAAAGGAAAGAAACGCTACTACGGGAGAATTGGTATATACTTCAGCAACTGCTTTTTCTTTGCTGATTTTCTATGTTCTGGCGATGCAATGTATGAGTACCTTAGCCATCGTGAAAAGAGAAACAAAAAGTTGGCTTATTCCGATGGTACAGCTATTTTACATGACCGGACTCGCATATGCTTTAAGTTTTATTACTTATCAACTATTATCTTAAAAATTGGAACAGATGAATTTCACGTATTTCAAAACAAACATTTGGTCGATATTATCAGTTGTATCGGTTTTGTTTTTTGCGTCTTGCGAAAAAGATGAAATTCCTGTTGAACCACATCCTCCGGGAAACGTGGTTTCTCAACAAGTAGAAATGGGATATTATTATCCTGATCAAATTTGGTTCAATATCGAAACAGGAACTGAAGTTTCAAGAAATCATAAAACAGCCTGGGATTTGGCTTTTGAATGTAATGATCCAGGATGGAGAGTTACCATCAACTCGGCCAATAACGCTTATATCGCGCAAACTGAGGAAACAGATATCAATGCAGTCACCGATACAACCGGAATGGATTGGAAATGGGATGAATTTTCCGGAAATTTAGATAGTACGGCTATTGGTGACTGGAGATCCAATCCTCAAATCTATGTATTAGACAGAGGAAAAGATGAAGTAGGAAAGCATTTGGGAGTAAGCAAATTAATGGTTGATAGTGTAACTGCGGACTCTTTTTATTTTAAGTTTTCAGATATTCAGGGCACTTCATGGGTGAATGCTTCGATTTCAAAAGACAGCAATTACGTCTTTAGTTATTTCAGTTTAAACTCCGGAGGGCAACAAGTCACTATTGCTCCGCCCAAAACTGAATGGGATATCGTATTTACACAATACACTTTCGCTTTTTATGATATGGATCCGGTGGTACCTTATCTGGTAACGGGTGTTTTGCTCAATCCATATCACGCTTACAGCACCAAATGTTATGATCAAAATTTTGCAGATATCACCCTAAACAGCACCAGCAACTACTCCTATAATCAACGCATAGATAACATAGGTTATGACTGGAAATACTATGATTTTGATCAAGGCTATTATATCACGCTACCTGAAAAGAACTATATCTTCCGTTCTCACAACGGAAAGAAATATAAAATCCACTTCCTGGACTGGTACAATGATCAAGGCCAAAAAGGAAGTCCCACTTTTGAGTTTTCGGAACTATAACTTCACTACTTTTTCAACTTTAATCAGACTTCCTTCTTGAATTCGAACCAAATAACTCCCCTTCTGCAAACCAAATAAATCAAGGGTTAACTGATTTTCTTGGGTTATTTTCACTTCTTTCAAATTCCCTCTCAGATCAAATACAGAAACTTTCTTAACTGTTTTACTATTCTTAAAATCGAGAGTTAAATAGCTATCTGTTGGATTTGGATAGAGTCTAAGTTCTTTTTCCAAAACTTCTTCAACTCCAGTTGAAATAAAAGGAGCAAAACGCAATACTTTCACATCAGAGTCATCGGACCAATCACAAAATACCACGTAAAAATAACCATCCACTCCCTTAATCAAAGATTGATATTCTCCTAGTCTACTTGAAGAATAAGTAGCTTGGTACAAAACAGTGGGCACACTAAATGAATTTCCAGAATCCAATGAAAATGTATAATTGAGTTGAAACATTCCCTCATTATTTTCATTATAGATCATATGGATTTCACCGTTATCTTCACGATACATTTCCGCATATGACCCATTAGCTATCACACTCGAATTCCATCTTAAAGTTGAATGGTCGTAAAAATGATAATTGATTTTGGTATGATCCATATGAGGACGATGTGATAAAACGCCAAAATAACTTGTTCCAGAATCTCCCAGAGGCTTACAAATATTATTCTCTTCATTATTTGAAATAGTATCCAAAACAGCCCATGAATTTCCCTTATCTAGACTTTCTGTGATATAAATATTTTCCTGTTTATTGTCACCAAAAACCATCCGTAAAACTCCATTCGAAGTCCAACTTAAATCAGGTCCACAAGGGCTCTTCGAAGGAATTTCAAAAGTTTCAGCTATCGACCAACTTCTACCATTATCCGTAGATTCCCTATAATTCACATGTCCTTCCAAATCATTATCTACCATTTGAAAGTGACTATAGACTAAATAAAGATTCCCATTATAATCATTAATAATTTGAGGGTAATCTGCGATACCATCATTCTTATGCGGATTTCCTACCAATGACCAGTTCAAACCTAAATCTACTGATTCGTAAATTTCCAAATCCATAGTAAGAATTCCTGTACCATGAATATTTCTTCGCATAACCACCAGAAACAGTTTATCGTCTTCGGTTACCGTCAACACCGGGTCATAAGCATCTCCAAGCGAATCATGCGTACTTTGTATCGAGTCTATAAGTGTCCAATTCCTCCCCAGATTTTCACTTCTATATATGAGTACACGATCTATATTCTGGACTCTCTCCATAACCGCAGAAACAAAAGTCCCATCTTTCATTTGAACGCATTCTAACTCAACTACGCTCCTCGTACCCATATCATTTAATTCTTGTGCTTCCAATGTGAATTGGATCATCCAGAACATGACTATTATGATCAGTTTATCTTGCATCGCATTTAAAGCCCAAAAATGGATCATAAACCTGGTATCTTTCGTACCAACTACATTGCTATATTATTAATTAATTCAACGCATACTTCACCTCTTTCCCGATTTCAATTTACCTTTACCCTCTTCTTTAGTATGACCAATTATGATCGCACGCACACCAAAACAATCGGATACCGTAATTACAGAATTAATGATTCCTGCATATGCCAATTTTGGCGGTAAAATCCACGGAGGAATTCTACTCAGTCTAATGGACAAAGTCGCCTATGCTTGTAGTACCAAACATGCCGGAAATTATTGTGTTACCGTATCTGTAGATGGGGTAGATTTTATAGAACCTGTAGAAGTTGGAGATTTGGTTTGTTTAATGGCCCGTGTCAATTACGTAGGTAATACTTCTTTAGTTGTGGGTATCAAAGTCACCTCGGAAAACGTAAAGGAACGTACTATGAAACATACCAACACATGTTATTTTACAATGGTAGCTAAGGGTGAAGATGGGAAACCTACTCAGGTACCACCACTTCTTCTGGAAAACTTTTTAGATGTCAAACGATTTGGCGAAGCCCTATTTAGAAAAGAATTGAAAAAGTATCGTTTAGATCAAATGGAGAAGAATAAAAAAGATATTTCCAAATCTGAACTGATCCACATGCTTAAGGATGAAAGGTGTGAAATCAATTTCTCTATTGACGAAAGCTAAACTCTTAATCCTACATGTTGTTCAAGATTTTTAAGTTCATCTTTATTCCTATTATAAATTTTCCTTTAAGTCGGATTTTACGTCCATTTAGTTCATGGATACCAGTCAAATATCACTTTCCGGTGATTGGGAAGTATCATCTTCAAATTGACACAAATCACTCCATTTATCTTGAAGGACATTATACGAGTCATCTAAGCAAATTGATCTTTTGGCAAGGGGTCCGGGGATGGGAATACGATAATATTAGATTGTTTATCGAACTAATACAAAAATCAGATACATTTCTGGATATTGGAGCCAATATTGGATATTATTCTCTGCTCGCATCTGGGCTTCAACCCCATATCCGTACCATTGCTTTTGAACCTTTCCCTGATGCCTATGCTGCATTAAATGATAATATACAAATAAATGGTTTTAAGAATATTCAAGCCGAAAGCATTGCCTTATCCGATCAAAAAGGTACGTTTGATTTCTTTTATAAAGTCAATCCAACTTTTAAAGACTATAAATATCAACTCGCGGGAGATAACGGACTTGTAGATTATGACGAAGACGTTCGTCAACAGTCAACAGTAAATACTATCACTCTGGATGAGTATATGGAAAGTCAAAATTTAGATCAAATTGACCTGATGAAAATGGATACTGAAACTACGGAATATTTCATATTGAAAGGAGGACAAAAAACACTTTCCAAATTCCAACCGATCATCATGTGTGAGGTTTTAAAAGGGTTTCATGAAAAAGAATTGGAGGAATTATTACGAAGTTTAAATTATACTTTTTTCAAAGTAACTCCCATGGGGCTAAAGGCTTCCGATACGATTATTCAAAACAAAACGCATCAGAATCAATACTTTTTCGTTCCAACTCAGAAACACGATCTAATACAAGATTTAATCGCTTCTTAGAAGAATGCACGTACCTGTACATTTCCAGTATGTATCACAGGATTATTTTCGCTTACCCTACCATTATAGCTTAAATTCAATTGGAGATATTTAGCAATGGTACGCTGATACTTTACCTCCCATAAACCATTTTTTCCCGGTTGAAGTCCATCTAACATTTGAAAGGCTATTGGAGAATTCACGTTCCCCTGATAATCATTAATCAGATAACTCCCCGCAATGATTAAACTTCCTTTTCCTACCTTTCGGACATTCAATTCAGCACTATACTTTTCACTTAGGTTGGTTTCTCCTCCAAGTTCCAACAAATTGCGTTTATTAGATTGCTCATACGACAATACTATTTTTACCCCGGAACCCTGCAAATAGGTAATAATGGGTTTGAAACTGGTATAATCGATCTGATAATTTCTATTCGAATAAAACTGCGCCCCGGATCTTTTCACACCTTGCTTCGCTTCCAAATTGATCTGATAAATTCGACTCATATTATATCTAAAGTTTACCAGATGGAAATCATCCTCTGTGCCTAAAAGCCCATTGGTTTGCAACACTTTAGTACTCACATCCTGATAGGTATAATCAATAGACCATAATTTATTGGCACGATTCAAATACACCGTATTTCTTAAAGAAGAATTCAGCGTTCGAATATTACTATCTGCAATACTGGTTGCAAAAGGGTCCACCCAGTTATTCAAAGCGTTATCATCTGTTTTACGATCCACACGATAGGCAAATTGATTCGAAAACTTACTGAGTACTTTTCGAATTCCCTTTTTGTTTTTCCATGTTACTCCAGGTCTCAAAAAAACAGTTTGATTAAACTGCGTACGATAAATCTTTTCAAAATTATTGGTCTGAGTCAACACACGAATATAATTGGCCTGATCCTGAAACTTTGCAATTTCAAACTCGTTTTGCTCCGCGATTCCATTACCATTATAATCTACCCAGGTATACACTCCGGTTCCTGCAGGAACTTCTACATAAACAAAAGCCTGTTCTTCGGTTAACCCGGATCCCAGTTCATAAAAAGACGATAATGTCACTACTCCTTTTAACAGGCGTAAAGTATAGTCAATCCGATTGGTCAAGGTTTGCTCCGGATTCCCTAAATACAATGAAGTATCCTTCACCTCCAAAACACGATACATAGAACTCAATTGTAATTGCGCCCTGGGATTAGAAACCAATCCCAATTTCCCCTGTACACTTTGGGCCAATGTAGCTCTTTGAAGTTTACCATTTTTTACATTGTCATTAATCCTATTGATATAAGCCAACTTGAATTTATTCTTGGCACTATCTCCATTGGCGATAAAAGCTTCCCATTCCCAAAAACTATAACTGGTATTGGCCAGAGTATCTGAAGAAGGTGCTTTCCTTAAATTGTATTCGAAATCATCTCTAAATCCGATATTGATTTTTTCATACTTTTTCTGGAGCAGAGCTTTATGACGATTAAAATCAGAACTCCCCAGGTCTCCACTGGAATTCAATAAACTTCCGGTAACTTTTGCAGTGTATTTCTTATTGTCAATATTGCTGAATAATTGATGTCTGAATCCTTGATACGCATCACCTGAAATAAATGATTTGAACTGGTAGCCCAATTGCCCAAAACCTTTTTTAGTCCATCCGACTTCAGCCGAAGGCACGTGTTGCATTCCAGTTAATGTTTGACCTCGTACATTCCAATCCCGATCAAATTCTACAGAACGATATCGTTGAATCTCTTCAAAATTATCTGTTCGATTTTCGTAGTCCACCTTTAACACCATAAACCAGGGTGCTATGGTATCATTGGTAATTTGTTTTCTACGTTCAATTCCCATCCGCACACCTCCTCCTACATTATTCTGATTACCTATTGATGAAAATGAGTTTAAATCTCTTTGAGTTAACGCCCCTTCAAAAACCACTTTAGTAAACGGACTTAATTGATAATCACCTCCAACCGTAAACATTTGTCTTTTCTTTGGAGTAATCAATAAGATCACCGGCAAATACGAACCTTGTCTCACTCCTCCTATTGGCGCTACATATTCGAAAACACGTCCATTTGCTGTACTTGGAATTTCAATATAATCTCCATTTCCGATTCCTACATTAGAGAATGACAACTGATAAATAGCAGAATCGGGATTCGTAGAATATATATAAACCGAATCTCCATTCAACGGGTGAATTACCCTTTTGTACAACACTCTATCATTTGAAAACTCCACCTGTCTGGCAGATGGCACAATGGCTTGATCAATATCATCACCAATGTTTTCCAGAAGTTGAATATTGTCATCGGTTAAATCCTGAAGTAAAGGTTGATTTTTAGAATCTTGTTCTGAATATAAATTGAAATTTAAATTCAGCTTTTTCATTTTTACATAATCCGAAACCTGAATTAAAGAGCGACTATACGCCTGTGCACTATATTGAAATTCAACCACAATACGTTTATCTCTATTGATCGGACGTTTAGCTGTAAACACAATTTCCGCTTTGTTGTAATCAATCACATAATCATTCTCCTGTCCCCGCACCATTTTTTGGCCATCGATATACACCACTTCAGTTCCCGAAAGCACTGTGATAAATGATTCATTCTCTGCTCCGGTTAATCGATACGGCCCTTGATTTCCCTCTTCGCCCTGAATAATATTCCGAGAAAACTTCCCACGACTCAAAGCAGCGTTGACACTTAAATAGTTCTCTACATTTTCCTTTAGATTAAACCTGGCATCTATTCCCCCTCCACGCAATCTTTTATCAAACTTCATGAAGTAACTCTTTGGTTTTTGAATCCTAAAATCACCAGCCGTTAATTTCCAGTCATTGTTATAGAGTTGAATATATACCTGATCAAAATCCTGTAACAATTGCGTATTTCCATCTGGTTGCACCGGAATATTATCATCTGAAATCACGGCCTTGATTTTTATTTTTTCGGTCAACTCACCAGACAATTGTAAATTCAAATTTGAGTTAATTCCCAGATTCTGATTATTCCCAAATAATACTCCTCTGGAAATACTTCCTGATTTATCCAATTTACCAGTACTAAACTGCGCTTTAGGTGGCGTCCCCTGATATTTAAATGGATTTACTTTTCCGTACATATCCGGCATAAAAACCGAGTTGGTTTTATGCGAATACGATTGCGCAATATTTACAGGCCAAACCCGATATTGTATTTCAACACTATCCTGGGTCGGCTTTTGTAACCATACCCACGTAGCAGTTGGATAATCCACAAGAAAATAGTTGGAATCTATCCCAGATATCTGAATCGAATTTGGAGCAATGGAAAGCGTATCCAATACTATGGTATCTTGTTGTGTTGAAATCTTAATATTTCTGACATTACTCTCAACCTGCCCCCATACCCAAACCGGACATATCAAAATCAATATGATTGAAAGTGCTTTACTCATGAATTTGCTGGGGTATTCCCATTATAGCGCGTATCACACGAAAATAGTTTTTATCGCTGGGCGATAAACGTAACAAACCTTTAATTATTTTGATTTGTAAAACACCAGACTATATAATAGAACCATACCAACGTACGTTATCAGTCTAAAATTTATTTAAATGTTATACCTCAAAAACATCTCACTTATTATACTATTTTCTATAAGTATTTCCCTACTCCATGCACAAAAAATAAAAGTTTCCGAAGTCTCTATTGCTCCTGGTGTGTATAGTGAAGGAAATCCTTCCGCGACAGTGAATGACTTTTATATGTTAGCGCCAAATTCTCAACTTCTACCAGGAAGTTTAAATGGATATAAAACCTATGGCAATTATGGTAATAATGGAGGCTATACATCCAGTATTCTATTGGGCTTTCGATTTCTGGACAAAGATCAAAACGAATACAAAGCCAATCCTCTGTTACGCGTGGGAGTTACTTATAAATCTGCAGATGTGATTTCAGCATATATTTTTAAGGAAACACATTCCACAATCGACACGTTGGTTTCTCAAAGTACAGGTCAAACCTATCTACTAGATTCTATTTCCTATGAAGGTTATGGCTTGAATTACCACTCTCAGCAAATAAAACTGGATGCATCTGTAATATTTAGAACCAATCCCGAAGCCCGATGGCTTTTGTTTGGAGGTTTTGGCGGAACCATTGGAGCAACCATAAACAACAAAACCTCCATTAATTATCACCAATATAGTTACACTTCTCCTGAAAACGAAGATGTACTCTTTTTCCCCAATAACCCTCGAAATCACAATTTCCAAAATGAATCATTTATCAATCAAAACAGTATCGTGTATTCGGTTTACGTACCGTTGGGTGTAGACTTTAGAATTTCCAACAATAACGAATTCTGGAAAAGAATTCATCTATTCTATGAGATGCAACCTACCCTTAATTTTACGCCAATCCCTGAACTAAGAACTTTTACCAATATCGCTTTCCAAAATAATTTAGGGATCAAAATATCCTGGCTCTAAAATTTTAGTTTTCTGAGCTTTCTATAGTACAATTCCCTATTTCCAATGGGCTATCAAAAAGGATAGCCCATTTTTATTTTATTTTTTTTCAAATTAGAGCAACCCCACTAAAAGCCTCTCGTTATTACCATATAAAATTTGGCTATTTTACTTATAGCCGAATTTTTAATTTACATAAATCCAACGCTCTACTGTATTATGAAAAATATAAAAGCTTTAGGCCTACTACCTATTCTCCTACTAATCACCATTCTCACCTCCAGTAACGAGGTACACGCTGGACATATTTCAGGAGCGGATTTCCAATATATATGTATTGGGAAAGGGCCTCTGCAAGATACTGTACTATTGCGTCTAAATATTTTTAAAGATTGCTCTGGAATACCATTGCCTAATGCTATTCAGGTGACTATTACCAATTCTTGTGGTACTCCAATCACCAATTTTTTAAATCCCACGAATGTCAATGGAATAGATATCTCATTTCTATGTGGACCGCTTCAGGGACAAAGTACTTGTAACGGTGGAAACCTACCTGGAATGGAAATTTACACGTATCAGGCGCAATTTATCCTCCCTTCCTCTTGCCCTGGAGCTCTACAAGTAGCTGCAATTGGGGGAACTCCAGGATTTAATTATTCCTGGCCAATGGGACTCACAGGTTCAGATGTTAATCAACTCTGTGCAGGTAATTATCAAGTAACTGTTCAGGATAACAATGGTTGTATAGCTATGGATACTGCGCAATTAATTGACGCAACTGGTTTGAGTCTAACGGCTACTGTATCTGAAATTTCTTGTAATGGAGCTTGTGACGGAAGTATTTCTGTAACACCCACATTAGGAACTGCCCCATTTGTTTACAATTGGCAAGATGGAGTATTGGGTAACACGCGTACTAACCTTTGTCCTGGTCTTTATTCTGTGACAGTAATGGACGATAACGGAAGTCAATATGCCTACTGGGTAAATCTGGAAAATCCAACACCGCTTTTTACTAGTTTTATCGTTGAAGACGAATCATGTGCCTCGGCTTGCGATGGAATTGTTCGTACTGAAGTTACAGGTGGTACTCCTCCATATACCTATGCATGGTCAGGAGGTTTGACTGGAAACATTCAAGCTAATGTGTGCCCAGGTACATATAATGTAACTATTACTGATGCCAATAGTTGCTCTACCACATCATCCGTAACCGTCAATGCTGCAACTGCAATGACGTCTTCTTTCTCAATCACGAGTCCTATTATATGTAACTCTGCTTGCAATGGAGCTGCTATTGTTTCGGCAACTGGAGGTGTTGGTCCATATACATTTGAATGGGATAATGGTTTTATGGGTACTACTCAAACTAACTTATGTGCTGGAACTTATGTTGTCACTGCAACAGATGCGAATGGATGTACTTCCGTTCAAAACGTAGTACTTACACAACCCGCTGCTATTTTACCTAATCCAACAATCACCAATTCAACTTGTGCGGGAACAACTGGTTCCATCAGTTTATCACCTTCTGGTGGTGTTGGACCATACTCTTATAGTTGGAATATTACACCAAACCCAGGAAATACTAATACTGTTACCAATCTTCAGGCTGCTGCCTATCAAGTAACCATTACTGATGCTAACGGATGTGTTTCAACACATTCTTTTGGAGTTAGTAATATTGGTGGACCAACTTCATCCGGAGCTGCGATCACGCCTCCTTCTTGTAATGGAAATAGCAATGGAATTATTACGCTAACTCCTATTGGTGGATCAACACCATACACTTATGCTTGGAGTACCGGACAAACTACCAATTCTATTTCTAACCTTGCTGCCGGAAACTATACAGTTACTATTACTGATAATGGTGGTTGTAAATTAGTCGATATTATTACTGTTACCGATCCTTTAGCTATAGACGTTGCTTTAACTCCAACTGATCCAACATGTAATGGTTTATGTGATGGAACAATTGCTATTACTCCTTCCGGTGGTAGTGGGGGCTATAACGTATTGTGGAGTAATGGTGGTACCGGACTTTCTCAATCGAACTTATGTTCCGGTACTTATTCATTAACTGTCACAGATGGTAATGGATGTACTTTCGCCCAAAATAATATTGTACTTACTGACCCTGCTGTACTTCAGGATTCTATTACATTAAATACAGTAATTAATTGTAATGGGGATTGTAATGGTGAACTTCAAGCTTACCCATATGGAGGAACAGCTCCATACACATATGCATGGAACAATGGTACTACACTTCAAAAGAATTACGACTTATGTGCGGGTCTTCATATTGTGACCATTACCGATGCTAATGGTTGTACAGTTACAGACTCATTTACTATTTCTCAGCCCGCTCCAATTGTTCCAAGCATTACACAAGTAACAGGTGTAACCTGTAGTGGAATGTGGTTTGGTGGATGGGGTTCCTGCTGTAGAGCTCCTGGTATAGTTAATACCAACACTGCTAATTTCTATAGCGATTTTCAAATGAATCAAACCCTTCCTCAGGGAGATTGTAACAGTGGAGTTGAGTTTGAAGATAATCCAAACGCATTCCCTCTACGTTATGTATGTATGGGTGATACCATCTGTTACAACTTTGGGGCAACCGAATCCAATGGAGATAGTTTAGTATTTCAACTTATTCCTGCAAAATCAACTGCCGCAGCAAATGTGGTATATAATACGGTTGGAACCACGGTTTATTCAGGAACCAATCCAATTGATGGTATTACATTAAATCCTACTACAGGACAAGTGTGTTTTGTCGCACAACCTGTGGGCAGATATGTAGTTGCTATTCAGGTAAGTGAGTATGATCCTGTAACTGGATTATTAAAAGGTCAAAATATGAGAGATATTCTCTTTATTGTTCAGGCGTGTGCACCTAATGTTCCTCCATTTGCTAGTGACATTGTTAATTTTAATTCTACAAGTGGAGCCCAACAAACCGGTCCAAATCAAATCGATATGTGTGAGGGAGATAGCTTCTGTTTCGACATCGTATTTCATGATTCTAATCTTGTAGATACCAACATGTTTGTTTTCACTAATCTTCAAGATTGGTTAAACGGTCCTAATCCTTCTGATACCGCTACCATCGTTAACACTGTTCTCGATACCGTAATCATCAATGGAGATTCCTTAATGGAAATCACCAGTACCATCTGTTGGACTGCTCCACCTAATAGTGGAGGTACCTATAACTTCTATGTTGGGGTCAATGATGATCACTGTCAGGTTCCAAAGGACTTCTTCCGAGCTATTACCGTCAACGTCACAGGGAGTACGGTCGCATGGCCTGATGCCACCATTTGTGGTAATCAATCCTCTCAAATCTTCTCTGCCGGTGGTACCGCTTTCTCATGGAATG